>ERZ773208.318-NODE-318-length-46807-cov-64.192676_pt1 | contig 46807 bp, 37 predicted proteins | sample MGYA00581006_ERZ773208 | MGnify/ENA primary metagenome ERZ773208 (study PRJEB29015, sample SAMEA2737793) | human gut metagenome | biome: human gut; feature: human-associated habitat; material: faeces | place: China | collected 2012 ... | reverse complement strand
CATCCAGCTGCTGCGTCCGGCGGTAGGTATCAATGTGATAGCGCAGGTCGTGGCACTTCATGTTGATGCTGTCAATCGTCTTGCCCAGCAGCTGATGCCTGGATTCCTCCCGTGCCAGCAGGCTCTCGATGATTTCCTTCTCGCGGCGTATTTCGTCGGCGTACATGCACTGATAAATCAGCACCATCACCATAATGACCGAGAGAATCGAGAACAAGCGGTCAAGCAGCGAAATATCCGTCGGCAGCGACACGGAACGTACAAACACCGTCAGCAGCGTCACCAGCGTCAGGAACAGCACCTTCCAGTTGCCGAGCTTCAAATCGCCGTTCTCCGGAAAGCGCCGCACAAACATCAGGTAGCACACGGCGTACACCACCACAAACGATGCGCCGGAGAGCAGATAGAACAGCGGATCACGCGGCTTGGACATCCAGCATGTTGCCAGTCCGCCGACCTTGAACGCCAGATTCTGAATCGCATAAGAGGAAATGCCGATACAAAGTGCATTCGTCGTCGGAATGTCCATCGTCAGGCACAGCATCAGCAGCGATTCGGCAAAAATCGCCGCCACGCGCGCAAAGCGATGCCCCAGCAGCGGATGAAACCATGCCAGCACCAAGTAGCACAGCACCACCGGCAGCACAATTTTCAGCGGGCGCAGCCGCGACTTCATCCGCACAACGAACAGCCCCTCCGCCAGCAGAATCTGCACCGCGAAGAACATATGGAATGGAAAATCATTGTTCAGATAATTCGCCAAGTTCGTCAGCATCTTCGTCACCTCACGCCGTAATAGCGGTTGACCGCATTCAGAAAGTCCCTGCGCATCGCGCGCGACAGCGGAATCGCTTCGCCGTGAACCGTCACATCGTTCTTTCCGACCATCGTCACGAAGCCCAGATTGGCGATATAGGAATGCGAGCTTCGGCTGAATTCCGCGCCTAACTGTTCCTCCGCCTCCTGCAAGGAGGAGCGGACGGGGAATTCGCCCTGCGCCGTATGATAAATGACATGGTGATTGCTGCCCTCGGCATAGTAAATCTCGTTTTTCTCCAAAAACAGGATGCTGTCTTTTGTTTTCAGGCAGATTTTCGACTGCCGGTACTCCACCCGCTTGAACGCCTTGTTCAGCTTCACAGTCAGTCCCGGCAGCGTCACCGGCTTGACCAGAAAGCCGATGGCGTCCACCTCATAGCCGCGGATGGCGCACTGGCTGAGACGCGTGGTGAAAATCAGGATAGCGTCCGGGTGACTCCGCCGCAGCTGCTCCGCCGTCGAAAGGCCGTCCATGCCCGGCATGTCGATATCCATCAGCACAATGTCCGGATGCTCGCACCCGACGAGAAACGACGCCCCGTCCGCATAGAACACCAGCTGCGCCATGCGCCCCGTTTCCGCCAGATACTGCGCCACCAAGCCCTGCATATACTGGCGCGTCTCCAATTCATCATCCACAATGGCGATGGTCATAGGCTGCCCTCCGATTGTTTGGTTATTCTATTATAACAAGCTGCACGGCGGATGTAAAGCCGCCTAAAGCCGCCCTGCTGAATAAAAAAGCTGCCGCTGACGTGAAGTTCGTCAGCGACAAACGTGCTGCGCCAAGCGGAACGACCAGACGCCTGTGCGGAAGCGGTGCAGGCAGATGGCGCAGAAGAATCCAAAACAGCTTTATTTTTCCTGCTGCAGCCCGTACTTCTTCATCCGCCGATACAGCGTCGCACGGCTGATGCCCAGCTGCTTCAGCACCGCGTCCCGGTCGTTCGGATGCTCACTGAGGGCACAGCGCAGTTCCCGCTCCTCGTCGTTGCTGATGACCAATACTTGCTGCTGCGGTGCGCTGCCCGTGCGCTCCGGGTACAGCAGCTGCTGCACAAAATCCGCGTCCATGCGGTTGGTGCGCGTCAGCAGAAACGCCTTCTCGAAGAAAATTGACATTTCCCGCTGATTGCTCGGCCACGAGTAGCTCATCAGCAGCTTCAGCGCATCGGGCGTGAAGGTCGCCTGTTTCCGCGTGTGCACACGCGCAAAGGCAATGTTTTCCTCCACCAGCTGGGCAAAATCCTGCTGACATTCGCGCAGGGGCGGCAAATCAATGCGGTAGTCGTTCAGTTTGTCCGCCAGCGGCAACAGAAATTCGCCTGCCTTCGCCATGGCCAGCAAATCCCGGTTCGTTGAGCAAATCACACGAATAGACGCCCAAATCGGCTTGGATTGCCCCGGCGCGTAGTACTGCTCATAGCGAATAACGTTCAGCAGCTGATGCTGGCTTTCGGGCGTGAGCAAATCCACATGCCGCAGGTACAGCGTTCCCTTGTGCGCATTGTATACAAGCCCGTTGCTCGTCGCGCGCCCAAAGAGCAGTTCAGTTTGATTCGCAATCGGCAGGGTGCTCACATCCGCCTGAATGAACTGCTTGTCGCGCCGCAAACTCTCGTTGTGGATGCACTCCGCCAGACGCGTCTTTTCCGTGCCGGGCTCACCGCAAATCAGCAGCGGCAGCTCGTACTGCGCGTACATCGCGGCGTTTTCCAGCGCAAGGCGCATTTTCGGCGCGTGGGAGATGAACTTGCCGAATTTTCGCGTTGCGGCGTCGCCCTGCTGCACATGGTCTTTGCGGATGCTCTCCTGCATGTCATCCACCGAGCCGAACGCATACAGCGACAGAATTGTGCCGAAGTTCTGCCCGCTGACATCAATGCAGGCGATATTGAGCAGATACCGCTCCTTCTGTATCATTACGACGTGCGAATACAGGTTTTTCCGCTCCTTGAGCGACTCGAACACAGCACTGGTCAGCGTCAGGCCCGGCAGTTCCGTGAAGCGCTTGCCGACCAGCTGTGCCTGTGTGCAGTGGAACGCGTTTTCCGCCACCGTGTTTGCAATTTCAATCACGCCGTCGGGATTCAGCTTCAAAATGGCATCAAAGGAGTAGTTCAGCAGGGAGGAGAACTCCGCCGTCCTGCGCTGCTCCACTTTGATGGCATCCATTGCCAGCCGTGCCCGGCGGAGCGCATCGCGGATGCACTCGTCCGAGCTGTCGACGAACACCGTCGTAATCCCCTGCGCCGCGGCATAGTTGCAGGCGTTTTCGCTGCCGATGATGGCTTCCGCGCCGTCCTGGATGGCATTCCGCGTCACCTGCGCGACCATGTCCGAGCTGCCCGCATAATACACCCTCACATCCGCGTTCGCCAGCGCACCGATGTTCTCCACATCGGAATACATATGTCGGAAGCCGACGAAGGCGATTTTCGGATGCTTATGCGGTATCAAATCGCACGCCTGTTTGACAAAGCCCGCCATTTCCTGCCCGGAAAAGGTGATCTCCGACACGGGGTACTCCACATGCTTTTTGAGCAGCTGCGCCTGATTGCCGCGCGCAACGACAATGCCTGTGCAGCCCTCCATGGCTTTGGATACGTCCTCCACCACCTGCCGCGACGTTGTCTGGATGACCTCGGCATCGAACTTCGTCGTCTGCACAATGCGGACGGTTGCGTCATACACCGTAGGGTTCGGCGTGACAACCAGCAGCTTCAACATGGCGTTTTCTCCCCTTGATCGAGCTTGATGCTGTTATTGTATCACGCGCGTCGATACTTGTCAAACGTGCAGCTTCTGCCCGATGCGTACAGCGCGGAAAAGGCGCTTGGCGGCATCCAGATACAGCGTCCGCGCGTTTTCAATCGCTTCTGACAGCGCCATGGGTTTTGATACCGTCGTCTGAATCGTGCTTTCGCAAACGGCGAACAGCCCTTCCGCGCCCGCGCCGATACCGCCGCAAATGCACAGCACCGGCACATTCGCCTTCGCGCACCGCCGTGCCACGCCAATCGGCACTTTGCCGAACTGCACGCTCTGTCCGTCTATTCTGCCCTCTCCCGTCACAACCAAATCCGCCTGTGCCAGCTGCTCGTCAAAGCGAACCGTTTCCAGCACCGCGTCTATGCCGCTTTTCAGCGTCGCCTTCAGCACGCCGCCCAGCGCCGCGCCCAATCCACCCGCCGCACCTGCGCCGGGGAAATCCGCGATACCGCGTCCAATGGTGTTTTCGACGACCTGCGCATAGTGTTTCATGCCCGCTTCCAGTTCCGCGCAGATTTCCGGCGTTGCGCCCTTCTGCGGGCCGTAGGTGTATGTCGCGCCCGTCGCACCCAGCAGCGGGTTCGTCACGTCGCACAGCACGGTGATGCGGCAATCCGCAAGTTCCGGCATCAGCCCGGAAAAATCCGCATGGCAGACATCCGCCAGCGCCCCGCCTGTTGGGGAAACCGGCTTTCCCTGCCAATCTGTGAACACCGCGCCCAAGGCGCTTAGCATCCCCAGCCCGCCGTCATTCGTGGCGCTTCCGCCAATGCCAATCAGCAGTGATTTCGCGCCGCACCGAATGGCTTGCGCCATCAGCTCGCCCGTGCCGAAGCTGGTCGTTTTACGCGGGTCGCGCTGCGCCGCCGGCACATACGGCAAGCCGCTCGCCTGTGCCATTTCAAGCACCGCCGTCTGTCCGTCGCCCAGCAAGCCCCACTGCGCATCCACAGGCGCAAAGAGCGGGCCGGTCACACGCGTCGTCATCCGTTTTCCGCCCATTGCGCAAAGCAGCGCATCCACCGTGCCTTCGCCGCCGTCGGCAATGGGCAGCGACACCGTTTCCGCATCCGGGAAAATGTCAGCCGCGGCTTCCTGAAGCAAATCGCAGATTTCCACCGCCGTCAGCGACCCCTTGAATGAATCGGACGCAAAGAGCATTTTCATCAGCGGATTCTCCTTTCTTTCATCGGGTTCATCATACCACAAACGGCAGGCAGGAGCAATCTTTCCTGCCTGCCGAGAATGACTCTATCAGCGAATTAGTGATGCAGCACTTCGCCGGTCAGCTTCTGGTAATACTTCAGCAGCGCGCTATGGTCGCAGGCGCCGCAGCCGTCCTTGTGCAGCACCTTCATCATCTCCAGCACCGCCTGCGTCAGCGGAATCGGGGCATCCACCGCGCTCGCAGCATCAACGACGTTCTTCAAGTCCTTGATGTGCAGGTCAATGCGGAAGCCGGGCTCGAAATTCTGATCCATCATCATCGGCGCTTTCGCATTCATGACGGTAGAACCTGCCAGACCGCCGCGAATCGCTTCAAAAATCTTCTGAGGCTCAACGCCGCACATCTGACCCATCTGCATTGCTTCCGCCAGCACTGCGATGTTGACCGCCACGATGGTCTGGTTGCACAGCTTGGTCACATTGCCCGCACCGATACCGCCGCACAGCACCACAGACGAGCCCATGCTCGCCAGAACGGGCTTGAAGCGGTTGAACACCTCTTCCTTGCCGCCGACCATGAAGGACAGCGTGCCGTCAATCGCCTTGGGCTGACCGCCGGACACAGGCGCATCCAGCATGTCAATGCCGCGCTTTTCCAGCTCCGCCGCGATTTCGCGGGACGCAACCGGGTTGATGGACGAGCAGTCAATGAAGACAGCCGTCTTGGGCATTGCATCCGCCAGCTTGTCCTCTTCCAGCATGACGGACTTCACCTGCGGGCTGTTCGGCAGCATGGTGATGACCAAATCAACGTTCTTCACCGTGTCAGCAGAAGAAGCGCAGATATTCGCGCCCGCCGCCTTCATTTCCTCGTTCGCCGCCGGATTGCGGTCAAACACAAACAGCTCATGACCCGCCTTGATGAGGTTCTTCGCCATCGGCTTGCCCATGATGCCCAGACCAATGAATGCAATCTTCATATCAAAAATCCTCCTTAATTACGCAATTCTATCTTTCAGCCTGTTTGAATCAGGCGGAAAAGCAATTTACAGCAGCCCCATGTCCGTGAGGACAGTTTTCAGCCGCGCGCGCTGTTCGTCGTTCAGCGGCTGAATGGGCTTCACGCAGTCGCCGCAGTCGTGCCCGATGAGCTTGAGCGCTTCCTTCAGCACAACGGGGAATGTGCCCATGTTGGTTGCGATTCGCAGGGCGGAGAAGCGGAACTGCGCATCCAGCGCGCCCGCCGCATCACCCGCGCGGAACTTCTCGTAGATATCCACCGCAATTCTCGGCGCAACGTTGGCGCAGGATGCAATCGCACCCGATGCCCCGTAGCACAGCGCGGCGTAAATCAGCGTGTCGCGTCCCATCATGACGTGGAAGTTGTCCATTCCGCGCGTCAGGCGGAGATACTCTTCCGTATTCGTCATGTCGCCCGTGGAATCCTTCACGCCGATGATGTTGTCGATTTCCGCCAGCTTGGCAACGGTTGCCGGTTCAACGGTGACGTTTGTCTTAGGGCGGTTGTTGTAGATGATAATCGGCAGATTCGTCTCGGAGGCGATTTCGCGGTAGTATTCGTACACCTCGTACTGCGTCTGGCTGACGAACATGGGGGTCAAGACGCTCAGCGCATCAATGCCGCCGACCTGCTCCACCGCCTTGGCGATTTCCACCGCGCCGCGCGTGGTGATATTGTTCGCCCCGGCGTAGATGTCCATGCGCCCGCGCACCGCGTCCTTCGTCACCGCCAGCACCTCGCGGTAGAAGCCCATATCATGCGCATAGAACTCGCCCGTCGTCCCGAAGGGGAACACGCCGTGAATCCCGCTATTTGCCAGATACTCAATCAAATCGCGATACGCCTTCTCGTTGAACTTGCCATCCTGCGTGACAGGCGTTACAATCGGCACAACGATGCCATGAGGCTTGAATGCCATAAAACCGCTCCTTTCAGCAATCGTGAATCATCACCAGCGGACGCACATCCGGCTTTTCCGTCTGAATGACATTGTTCTCAAAGCGCACATCCTCGCAGAAGCGAAGTGTGAACGCCGCCCCGGAGGACAGCCCATGCCGGTCGTACTCCGGGTACTTCTCCCCGATGGGCTGCGGCGCATCCACGCCGTGCCTGCATCCGCCCGGCAGCAGCAAATCGCAGTCCGCCACCAGCACATCGCGAATTTTGTTCTCCGCGCTGTCGCCGATGAACAGGCTCTCATAGACCGTTTTGCAGCGGCTGAACAGATACGGCGCGCGATAGCCGATGCGCCGGAATGCGATGTGCGCCATCGACCCCACTCGCACCGGAAGCTGCGGTGCTTTGCGGTTTCTGTGTCCGATAGTCATATACATCGGGCCGCCGCAGTCCGTCATGTCAATGTCCTCGAAGGTGCAATTGCGAATCGCCGCGCCGTCTACTGTTTCCACCGCAATGCCGCATCGGTTGACGTTTTTGAGGATACAGCGCCGTACCGTGACATTCTCCACCTTCGCGTAAGAATCCGTGCCAATTTTGATGGCGCTCGCCAGCGACTGGATGACCAAGTCCTCCGCAAAGATGTTCCGGCAGCCCATTCTGTCCGCCGTTTTCAGGCAGAAGCCGTCGTCGCCCGCCATAATGCAGCAGTGCCGCACGCTCAGGTCGTGGCAGTCCACGGGGTCAATGCCGTCGCGGTTGGGGGTGTTCATGCAGTCCAGCATCAGGTGCTCCAGCGTCACAAAGCGGCTGGAGAGCGGAACAAGCGTCCAGTAGGCGGCGCTGGTGAACCGCACGTCGGACACGCGGATATCCTCGCAGCAAGCCATATAGAGGTTATCCGGGCGCGACGTGTACAGCTTGTTGATGCCCTTCGGGTCGTTGACCTTGAAGCGGCAGCGGCCGTTTGCGTTCAATTCGCCTCCGCCGGAAATGCTGATGTTCCGCGCACGCTCGGCATAGACCAGCGCCCGCCCGGTGTTGCGCACAGCCACCAGACTTTCGCACGGCACGACATGCGGATAAGTTGCGTAATTCTGCGATGCCAGCAGCACCGCGTTTTTGTCCAGCCAGAGCATCGTATCCGAGCGGAGCTGCACCTGTTTGGTCAGGTACGTTCCTTCCGGCACGACGACCACGCCGCCTTTGCCTTCCGCCGCATCCAGCGCCCGCTGAATCGCCAGCGTGTCCAGCGTACTTCCGTCGCCCTTCGCGCCGTAGTCGCGCACGTTGAATTTCTCGCCCGGCGGCAGCATGTTCCGGCTCAGGTTCGAGGCGTCCCACACGCGCAATCCGCACCAGTCCGCCGCGCCGTCCGCAGCCGTCAGCAGCACCTGCGCCGCGTTCTCCGCGTCAAACGCCATCCGGAATCCTTTCGCCCGAAGCGCGCCATCCACATTCACATCAAACGTGTGCGACGCAAAATCCAGCGAAATCGTCATGCGATACCAGTTTCCGCCGGGGAAATACTGCCACGGGGCATATCCGCCGCAGATTCGCCGCCATTCCTCGCCGTCGGAGAGGAACAGGCTGTTTGCAAAGAGCGCCGCCTTCATGATTGTGTGCCCGTCCGCATCCCGAACTTCCGGGAACACGGCGGATTCTTCACCACTTGCACGGCAGGTGATTTCCACCATTGCTTCCCGCCGGATCGCCGGGAACGTCACCGCGCCGCTGCCCGTCACGCGCAGGAAGCTGCCAATGCCGCGCTGCTGCAGGATGTTCCCCTGTGCCTCCGCCAGCAAGCGGCAATTCATCGGCATCGACGCGAAGGTTTCCGCCAGCATCGGCACATCCGTCTGATCTTTCCAGTCCACGCGGTTCAGGCGGATTTCACCCGTTTCCGATGCTGTCAGTGTGAACGGCGTTTTCGCTGCCGCGTCGCACGCGCACATCATCGCCAGGCGATTATTCAGCCACACCTCGCAGCGCTGCGGCGCATGGAAGCGCTTGAACGCCACCACATAGCGGCTGTCCGCAATATCCGGCACGTTCTGCCCGTTGATGCTTGCCTGTGCGCTGCCCAGCTGCACGGTTACGCCCGCAAAGTTGAGCGCCGCCATGCCCGCGGGAACATCCAGCGCCATCGACAATTCATCCTGTCCGCTTGTTTCGCAGGCGCGCGAAATCCCCGCGCCGCTTTGCAAGCGGAGATAGTGCCGCTTGGGGTTGTCCGCTTCCGCGCAAACCCGCACGTCGCCGCGGCAGTCATAACCGGACAGCTTCGCCTGTGCAAAGCAGTCATGCACAAACCAGCATGTTTCGCGCGTCTCGTGCCGTTCCGCCACGGAGAAGCGCTTTGCTTCGGGCAGCGGCTTTTCCGTTTCTGTTTCCGTCGGGCGAAAGACCACGAAGAAGTGCCGTCCGGGGCTGGAGAAAGCGTCCAAATGAACATGCGCACCGCGTGCGTAGGGGCGCATGAACAGGCGATAAGTATCGCCTGCGTCCGTCCTGACGACCAAATCCGTGCGTGCAAAGCCCGTCGGAAAATCCGCAGGGGCATCCGCGTCCAGCGCCGCGTATACTTCGCCGGTCTGCTCGATGAAGAAATCCACTTCCTGCTTGTCATCGAAGCCATCCGTCGCGGAATCGTATGTCACGATGTAGTCGCAGCCCATGAGAATTTCGGGGCATTCGGTCACGGTGATGTCGGCATTGCTGTAAATCCGGCATCCCGGCGCGAAATGCTCCGCCATGAAATACCAGCCGCTGGTATCCCACGGCGCGACAAAGCGGCTGATTCCCGGTTTTTTCGGGTACTCGCGTATGCTCATACGATTCTCCCTGTTTTTCGGCTGATGATTAGGCGCAGGCAACTGGCATAGTTAAATCCGGAAATCGTATTACTGCTGATGATACGCCGCCGCCATCAAGCCCTTCATGTAGCCTGTTGCATAGGCAAAGGAGGTCTTTTCGCCGCCGGTCTGCTCGTCGTAGCGCAGGACGTGATCGACGTAAATCGTCCCGTCGTAGCCGTTCTTCACCAGCACATCCATGATTTTGTACATGTCCATGTACCCGTCCTCCAGCAGCGTCTCCTCGAAGTAGGGAAGCGGAGAAGAAACGTTGCGGAAGTGGACGATGTGAACGCGCTTCTGCTGCACAAAGTCCGCCAAATCCGTCAGGACGTTGCCAAACTTTTCGCCGCCTTCCAGCCAGCAGCCGCAGCAGAACTTGATGCCCAGATAATGTTCGTCCGTCCCCAGCCCCAGCTCCTGCTGAATCTCATCGGCACGGCGCAGCGCCTTGCGGTAGTCGTCGCCGCTGATGATGATGCTCGCGCAGCCTTCATAGAAGCGCACGGGCGGATCGCAGGGATGGAGTGCCAGCTTCATGCCGACTTCCTTGCACACCGGCAGCGCGGCACGCAGGAAATACTCGAAGTTGTTCCACATGGTATCGTAGTCGTATTCCTTGCCAAAGGCGGGCTTGCGGGCATAAATCTCGTTCATGTCCACAATGCGGCCCATTGCCCCGTGGGTATGTTCGCCCGCTTTCCACCACGACGTGCTGACGCGCCCCGTATCCCATGTCGCATAGCCGACCTTCACCCCGGCGTTGCCCAGCCAGCGGTTCAAATCGTTATACTTGGCAATCCATTCATCCCGGTCAGGCAGACCCAGCTGAATGGACGGGTGCTTGTAGATAAAGCCGTTGCCGGCATCATCCACCGTCAGCCCTGCCGCCCGAACGCGCTCCAGCGTCCGGTTGACCGCGTCGTAATTCGTCTCCTCGTTGCGGAACATGACAAAGCAATGGGAGATGTTCATCTGGCGGAGATAGCGCAGATAGTCGTCCGTAGCATTCGAGCTGACACAAAGCTGGGGTTTCATTAACATCTCCATAGCCATTCTCCTTCGTTGGTTGAATCAATTGCATGTAGAGGAAGAATTCACCGCCGCCGCACCAAGAGGAAGAAAGATACGGCGGCGGCTTCCCTTCGCACCCGTTGTTAGCGGATGCGCAGGGAGAAACGCTTGTCAGGAATGATTACTGTTCCTTCCACGCGCAGTTCGGCGTCCACGCTTCAGCAGTCGTGGTGCAGACGCCGGTGTCATGCACGCCTTCCTGCGCGAAGCAGTACGCGGGCTGATAGCCGGTCGCCACCACCAGCGCATAGTCGTGGCTGAACAGGCGGGCAGCGGTCTTGAGCAGTTCCTTCTTTTCTTCCTGCGTCTTGGCAGCACGCGCGCCGAAGAGGGCTTCTTCGTAATCGGCAGGCTTCACCATCATGTTCTTGTAGTTGACACCCTCGGAGGAGTACAGGCGGATGTAGTTAGCGGTGAAATCCAGCTTGGAGGCACCGTTGTTTACCATGATGCCAAGATCATACACGCCTTCCGCCTTCTGGGCGTTGAAGTCCGCGCTGGTCAGGCTCTTGATTTCAGCCTTGATGCCGACCATTTCCAGATACGCCTGAAGAATGATGGCGCACTGCAGGTTCGCGGCATTGCCTTCGTTGATGGAGATGGTGGTGCTGAAGCCGTTCGGGTAGCCCGCTTCGCTCAGCAGAGACAGTGCCTTTTCCATGTCATAGGGATAGACAGACAGGGTATCGTCATAGCTCCACGCACCGGGCACAGCAAAGACAGGAGTAGAAGCGCCCAGACCGTCGTAGATGCCTTCCGCCATCGCTTCCCAGTCCACCGCGTACATCACAGCCTGACGGACGCGCAGGTCATAGAAGGGAGACTTTTCGTCGCCGGAGCAGAACATCATGTAGGTGATGCCTGCGAGGTTAGGCGCGTCGGAAGCCGCGTTCTCGTAGCCCAGAGAGAGCAGCTGCTTGATGTTGGAGGAGTTCGGGTTGCGCAGCACGTCCAGTTCCTTGTTGATGAAGGACGCGTACTGGGTCATGCTGTCGTTGATGTAGAGGAGCTTGATGCTATCCAGATAAGGTTCACCCGCGCGCCAGTAGTTGTCGTTGCGCACATAGGTGATGTGGGAATCCTGCACATACTCACTCTGGATGAACGCGCCCGTGCCGACCGCGTGCAGCGTCGCCCATTCTTCGCCGTTGGCTTCAAAAGCCGCGGGGCAGTAGATGTAGCACTCGCCCAGGATGTCCACCCATGTGTTGTTCCACGCAGTGTAATGCAGCACGACGGTGTAGTCGTCGGTCTTTTCGTAGCTTTCCGGGGAGCAGATTTCGGACGCCTTGCCGTATTCGACCAGCTTGTCGAAATTCCAGATGACCGCATCGGCGTTGAAGTTGCCGCCGTCGGAGAACTTAATGCCTTCGCGGAGCTTGATGGTCAGCGTCAGCGCATCCGCATCCACGGTGAAGGATTCCGCCAGCCACGGCTCGGTGTCACCAGTCTCCGCGTTGCGGCGGCCAAGGGCTTCCACAGCAGGGCTGAAGTTGAAGCGGTTAGAGGTTGTGCTGGACAGAGCAGGGAACATGCTGTTGCTTTCCATAGCAAGCACGGTCAGCATGCCGCCATACTGGGGCGCCGCGTCTTCCGCCAGCGCCGCCGGCAGAACGGACAGGAGCATCAGCACGGAGAGGAACAGTGCGGTGAGCTTCTTGAGTTTCATGGGGTTGCCTCCTTTAATGTGTCGTTCTATTTTCTCTGCTTTTCGCAGATTGGAACCGAAATTGGTTATTCCTGCCCGTAGAGGTGGCAGGCAACGAAGTGGCCAGGGAATGCCTCGTGCAGCTGCGGCGTTTCCTGCTTGCAGCGCTCCGTGCATTGCGGGCAGCGATTATGGAACGGGCAGCCGCTGGGGCGCTTGAGGATGCTGGGCACTTCGCCCTGCACCGTCGTCACCTCGCGGTTTTCCTCAATTTCCGGGTCAGCGACCGGGATGGCGGACAGCAGCGCCTGCGTGTAGGGGTGCAAAGAATGCTCGTACAGCTCCTCGCAGGGGGCAATCTCCATCACGCGACCCAGATACATGACCAAAATCCGGTCAGAAATATGCTTGACGACAGCAAGGTCATGGGCGATGAAGATGTAGCTGATGCCCATCTCCGCCTGAATCTGTTCCAGCAGGTTGATAATCTGCGCCTGAATGGAAACGTCCAGCGCGGAAATCGGCTCGTCACAGATAATCAGCGACGGATTAGAGGACAGAGCGCGCGCAATGCCGATGCGCTGGCGCTGCCCGCCGGAGAATTCGTGTGCCACACGTTCCTTCAGTGCCGGGTCAAGGCCGACTTTGCGGAACAGCTCGTCCACGCGCTTTTCGTATTCCGCATGGTCTTTCACCAAGTGGTGAATTTTCAGCGACTCGCCAACAATCGAACCGGCGTTTTGGCGCGGGTCAAGGGACGAGAAGGGGTCTTGGAAAATCATCGAGACTTTCGGGCGATAGGGCTTCAGTTCCTTGTCGCTCGCATGGGCGACGTCCTTGCCCTCAAAGATGATACGACCTTCATCCGGCTCATACATGCGCATGATGCAGCGCGCCAGCGTCGTTTTGCCGCACCCGGATTCGCCGACGACACCCAGCGTTTCGCCGCGCTTGATGGTAAAGCAGATATCCTCAATCGCCTTCACTTCGCCGACTTTGCGCTTCATGATGCCCTTGTAGACCGGGAAATACTTGCGAACATCCTCCACCGCCAAGCAGTTTTCGCTCGACGGGCGGCGTTCAGGCGACGCGCCGTAGTCCTTGTGGCGCAGGCGTTCCTCGCCCTCCGCCAATTCCTCTTGCGTCAGGCAGCAGGCGGAGTAGTGGCCGGGGCGAACTTCCTTCATCGTCGCGTCCGTGTGCTTTAGGCACCGGTCACAGCGATATTCGCACCGCGCGTAGAACGGGCAGTACTCCGGCCGCTGCGACGGCACAGGCGGCAGACCGTCAATCGGAATCAGGATGCGGTTTTTCGCATCATCCAAGCGGGGAATGGCGCGGAGCAGCGCGCGGGTGTACGGGTGCTCGGTGTGGTGGAAAATCTCCTTGCAGGTGGATGTTTCCATCATATGCCCGCCGTACATGACGTAGATGCGTTCCGCATAGCGCGCCACCAGCCCCAGATTGTGCGTCACCATGATGACGGCAGTGTTGGTTTCCTTCGCAATCTTGCGAATCATCTCCAGCAGCTGCGCCTGCGTGGTCACGTCCAGCGCGGTGGTTGCTTCGTCAGCAATCAGAATATCGGGGTTGGGCGCCATCGCCATAGCAATCATGATGCGCTGGCGCATACCACCGGAGAACTGCTGCGGGTAGTAGTCGTAGCGGGATTCCGCGTCGGGGATGTTGACCATCTTCATGGCCTCAATCGTGCGCTTCTTCGCTTCCGCGGGCGACAGCTTCGTATGCAGCAGCACGTTTTCCTGAATCTGATAACCCACCGTCAGCACGGGGTTGAGGCTGGTCATTGGCTCCTGAAAAATCATGGAGATTCTGCCGCCGCGCACCTGCCGCATCGTTTCGCTTTCCTTGCCGTAGGAAAGCAGGTTACCCTCGACGCCCTCCAGATAGACCTCGCCGCCCGCTACTCTGCCGGGGCTTGCAATCAGCTGGAGCACGGAGAGCATCGTCACCGATTTGCCGGAGCCGGATTCGCCCACGATGCCGACAATTTCGCCGCGGTCAACGTGCAGGTTGACGCCCTCGATTGCGTTAAACTCTTTTCCTTCGTTCCGGAAGGTCGTCACAAGTCCTTGGACGGACAGCAGATGTGCCATTTTCGTTGCTCCTTCCGTTTTGATTACACTTCACCGCGCAGGCGCGGGTCAAGCGCGTCGCGCACGCCGTCGCCCAGCGTATTCAGGCAGATAACCAGCAGGGCAATCGCAATGCCCGGCGCGAGGGAGTAGATCGGATTCGACAGCAGGAAACTGCGGCCGCCGTTGACCAGCGCGCCCCACGTTGCCGTTGGCTTGGAAATGCCCAGCCCCAAGAAGCTCAGGCCCGCTTCGCTCAAAATCGTGTTGCCGACCTGCTGCGTCATGGTGACGATAATCGGAGAAATACTGTTGGGGAGGATGTGGTGGAACATCAGGCGGAAGTTGCTGTTGCCCTGCAGCTTGCCCGCCATGATGTAGTCGCGTTCCTTGATGGACAGCACCTGTGAGCGCATCATGCGGATATACACCGTCGTGTTGGAGATACCAAGGACAATGGCGAGGTTCAGGATGCCGCCGCCGAACACGGCGCACAGGGCAATGGCGAACACAATCTGCGGTATAACGCGGACGGCCTCGCTCGTGCGGTTGATGATGTCATCGACGATGCCGCCGAAGTAACCGGCAATCATGCCCAGCGTCGTGCCAATGACGCAGGCGATGATAACTGCCAGCAAACCCACAATCAGCGACACGCGGCTGCCCGCAATCACGCGGGAAAGCAGATCCCGACCGTATTCATCCGTGCCCAGCCAGTGGGCGGCGCTCATGCCTTGATTGCGTTCGGGAATCGAAATCTGGTTCGGGTTATAGGGCATCAGGAAATCCGCAAAGATGGCAACGAGGATAATCAGCAGAACGACGATGGCGCTGACCAGCACAATTTTGCGGGAGAATAACGTTTTGAAGAAGAGTTTGCGCTTCTTGGCGCGATAGGCCTTGCGCTCTTTCTGCGCTTGCTTTTTTTCCGTCTGTGTTGCTTCACTCATATCGTTATACCTCCTTTTCTCAAGCAATTTTGATGCGCGGGTCAACCAAGACGTAGATGATATCCGTAATCAGGTTGACGACGCTGGTGAACAGTGCAATCAGCAGCACGCATCCCTGAATCAGCGGAATGTCCTGCATGGAAATGGCATTCACCAGCAGCGACCCCATGCCCGGAATCACAAACACGTTCTCAACGAACACCGAGCCGCCCAGCATACCGCCCATGCGAAGACCCATCAGCGTGATGACCGGCAGCAGCGCATTCTTCAGCGCGTGGATGTAGATGACCTTCTTGCCCTTGAGACCCTTTGACTTCGCCGTGCGGATGTAATCCTGACGAATCACCTCCAGCATGGAGGAGCGGGTCTGGCGGGTGATGGAGGCGATACCGCCGATGGTCAGGCAGGTCAGCGGCATAATCGTGCGCCGCACGCTCTCGCCGAAGTCCTCACACGGCCACACCCAGCCGCTGGACGGCAGCCATTTCAGCACAATCGTGAAGATGTACATCAGCAGAATGCCGAGCCAGAACTGCGGCAGGCAGCAGCAGACGTTCGCCGTCAGCGTCACCGCGGTGTCCGCCGGTTTGCCGCGCTTCACGGCGCTGATGATGCCAAAGAGGATACCCAGCGGCACGCTGATGAGGAACGCCAGCACGCTCAAGTACAGCGTCACCGGCACGCGTTCGCCGATAATCTGCAGCACTGGCACACTGTACGATGCTGAATGTCCGAAGTCACCCATGAGGGCGTTTTTCAGCCACAGCACATAGCGAATCAGCACGGGCTTATCAAGATTCAGCTCTTGATACCACCAGTCATACGTTTCCTGCGAAATCTCACCGCCGAGCATCGCAGCAATGGGGTCGCCGGGCAAAAAGTCAATCAGCAGATACGTAATAAACGATACGATCAGCAGAATTAACAGCGTCTGCCCCAAGCGCTGGAGGATATACCGGGCCACAGTCTGCATCTCCTTCCACTGCGTTCCGAAACGCCGCATTTGCTTTCCGGTCGCTTTCTGACGGTATTATACAAGGAAATCCGCCTGCCGGTCAAGGCAAAGCAACTGGAAATTCGGCTGTTTTTGTGTGATTTTTGCGTGAAAATCTCATTTCGCGATACAAACGTGCGAATCTCGTGAAATTGTCGCAAGTGTGAGACGGTTATGAAAATTGTGAAATCGAGATATGCAAAAAAAACGGCGGCAAAATATGCGGGGCAACACAAAGCGCGACAGGCTTCGAGATGATTGTTATAAAATCAGGATCGTCTCCGCCACACAAAAAGCAGCCCTCCGGATTTTCATCCAAGAGGGCTGCCCATTTTATCAGCTTACTTCGCCGCGTTTGCCGCCGCAAATTTCGCCTTCTGCCGCTTGTTGCAGCGCACCGTGCGCACAATCGCCAGCACCAGCCAGACACTCACGAGGGTGAATGCGCCGATGTTAATCCAGTGCAGGTATTCCTGCCAAATCGGGGGATTGTAGCCGATGACCTCCGCATTCATGGCGTTGGAGTTCACCAGCGCGTACATCACATCCTTCACCGCGCGCATCAGCACAATCGCGTCGCCCGCGTCGGAGGTGTCACAGTCCGTCCACATGGCGCTCTGCTGCGTTGCAAGATCAAGGCTGCCGCCGGCGTAGAACATCATGCGCGGAATCATGTACTGCGGAATGGTGTTGAAGTCGCAGATAACCAGCCCGTTGAAGCCCCATTCGTTGCGCAGGATTTCGGTCAGCAGACGGTAGTCGCCGCCCGTCCAGCGCGTTCCGATGCGGTTGAAGGAGGTCATGATACCGCGGGTTTCGCCCAGCTTGACGGTATACTCAAACGGCTTCAGGTAGATTTCGCGCAGCGCCTGCTCGCTCAGCCAGCTCAGGTCGCCGCCGATGGAGCGGTGCGTTTCCTGCTCGTTCGCGACGAAGTGCTTGACCGTCGGCAGCACGCCGCGGCTCTGGATACCCTGCACTTCCGCCGCGCCCATCATGCCGGAAATGAACGGGTCTTCGGAGAAATACTCCGAGCAGCGACCGCCGAAGGGGCTGCGGTGGATATTGACGCCGGGCGCGTAAATGCTGGAATACGGCTGACCTGTCGCCTTATCGCCAATGGTGCCTTCTTCGCCGATTGCTTCGCCCAGTTCGTTCATCAGGTTGATGTTCCAAGTGGACGCCATCACGGGTTCGGAGACATACTGGCAAGTGCCGTTGACCTGCTCTTTGCTCATGAAGCAGGTGAAGCCCGACGGGCCGTCGCCGTGAATGGTCGCCGGCAGACCGACGTTCTCCATCGCCAAGGTGTGGTATGCGCCGTTGTTGATGAGGGCAATCATCTCTTCCTCGTCGCAGCCCATCATCAGCTCTTCCCAGCGTTCGTCGTCATAGGAAACAACCGGCTCATAGCCCTCCGCTTCCGCAGAGGGCAGCAGGTCGCGCAGAGTCAGTGTGGGTTCTTCGCCGAACCACGGGTATTCTTCCGAATCAAAATCAGTCGGATTATTGTGCTCTTCGCTGCGAATTTCCTCATACAGGCGATCCGTGCCCGCGTGCTGCTGCGCGGTCTGCGGCGTGGGCCAAGTGCCCTCCCAGTCCGCGCGGCTGAGCATGGTGTCCAGCTGCCAGTCGCTGTCAAGGAAGTCCTCGGAATCGGTGTAGCGGTTGACGACTTCACTGTCCGTCGTCGGGTCGGTGCCAATTTGCACATCCGCCGCCAGATTCAGCGCAATCGCCTTTTCGGATTCATGCGCGTTGCGGGAGATATACAGCGTGTACTCGCCCGCTTCCAGTTCATAGCCGCTGAAACCGTTGCTGTTTGCGTCGCGGTAATCGTAGCTCGCCGCGGAATACGGGTCAAAGCTGACCGTCACCGTCTCGCTCTCGCCGGGCTGAAGGAGCTTCGTCTTTGCAAAGCCGACAAGTACCTTGTGCGCCTTCTCGATGCCGCCCAGCGTGTAGGGCGCGGAGGCGTACAGCTGCACCACTTCCTTGCCCGCGACGCTGCCCGTGTTCTTCACTGTCACCGGCACGGTGATGGTCGTGCCAAGTTCGATTTCGCTTGCGGAGGCATCGCCCACCGTCCAGTCGAACGCCGTGTAGCTCAAGCCATAGCCGAAAGGATAGACGACGTTGGCATTGTACCAGTCCTCGCCATCCGTTTCGCCGCGCGTCTCATAGTAGCGGTAGCCGACGTAAATGCCTTCTTCGTAGTCCACGGAGTAGTACATGCCGCCGTCATACTTGTCGGTCGTGTCCGGCAGGCAGCCCGTGCCGAAGTTTACGAAGGACGGATTCTTGGTGAAGTCCGCCGCCCATGTGTCCACCAGACGGCCGGAGGGGTTCACGTCGCCGTTCAGAATTTCGCCCAGCGCGGTGATGCCGTTCGAGCCGGTGAAGCCAATCCACACCGCCGCATCAATCTTATCCGCAAAGGCGGCGTAGGCGCTGTCTTTGAGGAATGTCGCTTCAAAGCTGGAGGGCGTGTTGAACACAACGACAACGCGCTTGAACGTGCCGTCGGTGACAGCGGTCAGCAGATCAATTTCGTTCTGGTCAAGCTCCAGATAGTGGCTGTCCGGAGACACAGCGCCTTCACTGTCGCCCTGATAGCGGGGCAGGTCAAAGCCCTCGCCGCCGATGCGGGTGATAACGACCAGCGCCGCGTCGGAATAATCCGCATAGCTGTTCTTCACCGCGTCGCTGTACTTGTTCTGGGGCGTTTCAGCGGTTGCAATCTTCTGATTGTCGCCGTTGTCAAGGTCGCTGGAGTTCGCGGTGCGCACCGGGCCGGACTGGCTGCTTTCATAGAAGTTCTTCAGCGTCGGATTGGTGACGAAGCCCGCGTCGTTCAGGCTCTCATACAAGTTCTTGTTATTGCTCGTATCGAAGCCGCCCGAACCGGAGCCGCCATAGGACAGGTTCACACTGTTCTTGCTGAACACGGAAATCCTCGCGCCCTTGTTCATGGGCAGCGCAGCGTTCTCGTTCTTCAGCAGTACAAAGCCTTCTTCTGCCAGTTTCAGGTTAACTTCCTGTGCATTCGCAAAGGCTTCTGCCTTGTTCGTTGCCTTCTGTGTGGGGTACACAGAGGTCACTTCGTCACTGTAAATCGGGCGCTGGCTGCCGAACAGCGTGTCCATCAAGCCGCCGAGTTCACCCGCGCTCAGTTTGAAGTCGATGGCTTCCCCAATCGCCGCCATCGGCTTGTCCAGCAGGCTGTTCATGTTGCCCGGCAGACCGACGACCAGATAGTTGCCAACGCAGTCCGCCAGCAGCACGATAACCGTCACAATAGCCCAGACGACCAGTGCTTTGCTCTTTTTCGGACGATTCTTCTTTGCCATAGGTTTGTCTCCTTATTTTGCAGAAATGGCGGTGTATGCGGCGGAGTTTGCCGCATACACCGCTGCTTGAGGAGGAGCAGAGGGGAAATGAGGAGAATCCCCCTTGCTTATGGATTACTTCTGGTAGTTGCCCGTCGCCGGCTCGTTGTGGTTCTCGTCCCAAATCAGCACAGCTTCCGTCGTCACCTTCACGCAGTCCACAATCGGGGCATACGCTTTGAAGGTCGTGCCGTCCACCTCATTGGTGTTGTTCGTCATCAGCTGAATCAGGTTCGCGCCCTTGTTCAGGTGCACGCCCTTGATGGAAATCAGGTCGGCACACTGCGGCATACTGCTCTGCGTCGCCTCGATGGTCACGCGCGGATAGCTCTTCGCTTCACCGTTGACAATCACCTGATAGTCGTTGCCGTCATAGGACATGGTGACGAATTCGCCCGTGATGCTCACGTCGATGGTCGCGTCATCCACATCCATATCGGACGCGATGTAGAACTCCAGCGAGATGCCGCTGGCGTAGAGGTAGCCGACCATGCGGTTGCCGCTCGCGCCGACGGACTCATTGTAGATAATCATGCTTTCTTCCTGCGCAGAACCGGAGTAGCTGGGGCCAATCTTGCCGGTCAGGTCGGTATCCTCCGCCTCAAAAACATAGGTGTTCTGACCGGACACGGTTTTGTTCCACGCCGCCTTGATGGTGGTGTCAGCCATAATCGGCTGGGAGAAGTCGAAGTCGCTGCCGTTTTCGTCCACCCACTTGTCGAAGGCATAGCCCGTGCGCTCGGGGTTGGCAACAGGCTGCTTGACCTGCGTGCCGACTTCAACGGGGTAGGAATACTGGTTCAGGAGAACGCCATAGTAGTCATAATCAAACGTCACGGTGACGAAATCCGCGCCAACCTTCTTCCAGAAGGCATACACGGTCGTGTCGCCCGTCACGGGAGCTGCGAAATCATAGGTGTGCGTGTAGTCCGCATCGGCGTACCACGCGACGAACTCATAGCCGTCGCGCGCGGGCGCAGCAGGTTCACTGGCGGTGCCGCCCTTGGAAACTTCCTGCGTGAAGGCCGCGGGCGCGCCGTCGTAGTTCAGGTCAAAGGTCACGGCGCACATGCCCGCAACAACCTCAATCTTGAACACGACGCGCTTTTTGCCGACCGTCGCGGTCACATTCTTGGTGTTCGCGGTCTTCATCGTGGGTTTGGACAGCTTGACGCCGCTGTCCGTCATGGCGACGATTTCCGTCGTGCCATCGTCGTAGGTAACTTTCAGCGTGCCGCCCTCGGCAGAAAATTCTTCGCCGATGACGTACACCGTCTTGTTGGGCATGGTTTCGACCTCGACGGAGGTCACTTTCTTGTCATCCGCCAGCGCCGAGCCTACCTGCGCCAAGAGGCAGACAGACAGCACCACAGCAAGGCACAGAGAACCGAATTTCTTCAGCCAGTTCATTTTTTTCTCTCCTAATTGTAGATAGTAGGCTTGGCGAAAAAGCCAGCCGCCAGACCGCCGACGCGCAGCGTTCGACAGCCCGGCGGCTTTTGCCCCGCCCCGCGCCTGCGCCGCAAGAGGATGCAGCGTCAGGCGCGGAGCAGACGTTTGTTCACAAACCGTGAGGATTCATACTAATTCGATTCTAAAACATGGCATCGAGCATAGCAGATTTTTCGTTCTGGCAAAGCTGAGTGAAGCGAGGCGTACTGGAGGTACGCGCGAGCGGAACGAAGCAAAGCCGGGGCGGAAAAGATGCTGTGCGAATGACATGCTTTAGATGAGAATTAGTATCAGAAGAATTACTCGCCGATGGTCAGCGTGAAGGTACGGGTGACTTCCGTCGCCGTGGGAGAGCCCACATGCACGTTGTTCGGGAAGCGAGCGCCGAAGCCGCGAACCAGCGGGATCTGCAGCGTCACCGTGATTTCCACTTCGCCCGCCTTGGTCGGCGTGCCGGTGATGGCCAGCGCGGAGTTGTAATCGTAGGTGATGCCCTGATAAGCGGTGACAGGCGTCATGACCTTTTCCGCCGTCAGACCGTATTCCGCCAGCTTCGCAGCATCCTCATCGGAAACGCGGAACTCGTAGAGATACGCCTGATAGTAGTTGCCCGCTTCGACGTCTGCCATTTCGAGGTAACGGGCGTCAGTCGCTTCGATGTCCGCGAACGCCAGCGCGCCCAGACCATCGTAGTTGTTGCCCTGCACCTGAGACGCGTCCTTCCAGTACCAGTTCTGGATACGGAGGGTGCCGCCGACGCTGTCGCCCGTGCCCGGCAGAATCGTCTTGCCGCCGAAGCCCTGCATTTCACCCTGCGCAACCGGTGTGCCGTCGGTGTGCTTGACCGTGCTGACGAAGCGCGGGTTGACCTTGACGAGGCTCTCATACGCATAGTAGGGAGCATCCACCGTCACGTTCGCCGCTTCGCCCACCTTGAGGGAAGTGGTGCTGACGTGCAGCGCGTCCACCACGCGGATAACCGCCTGTGCGCCGAGGGTGATATATCCGTCGATGCCGTTCAGCTTGATGTCAATCGTCCATTCGCCTTCCGCCAGAGAACCGTCGGACGTGACAACGCCCGCGTCGCTCATCGTGAAGCCTTCGGGCAGCTGCGCGCCGTCCGCCAGGGTGATGGTCGCAATGTCCACGTCGCCGAAGGAAATCGGCAGAGACTGCGCAGCATAGCTGTCGAATTCAAGGACACAGGGTTCAAAGCCGATGTAGCCATTGTGCACCGCGCTGCTGTTGGCGTAGTTCCACAGGATTTCCTGCGCACTGCGGCGAACCGCGGCGTAGTGGGTCTGGGAGAGGAACGTGCCTTCCGCGCCGTCGCTGACGCGGACACAGTTGCCATCCGCATCCCAAGCGCCGATTTCCAGGCCGATGTCCGGCAGCGTCGTGCCAGCGCCCAGCACCTGATTATCGCCCTGACGCACCATCAGGTCCAGCGGGCAGTATGTGCCCTGCCATGCGTCGGTTTCAAAGATGGCGCGGTTCGACCATTCGTTGCGAACCAGCTTGTGCATCGCAAGGTTCAGCTGGCTGTTGACCAGACCGATACGGTTGAAGGAGCTCATCACGCCCGTGGAGCGACCGACTTTAAGCGCGTACTCGAAGGGCTTGGCGTAGATTTCACGGATAACCTGTTCGGTCGCCCAAGTGGACACGCCGCCGTTCAGGTCGCGGTAGGATTCCTGATCGTTGAGCACCATGTGCTTGATATGGCAGGTGACGCCCTTGGAGGTCACGCCCGCGACAACTGCCGCCGCAAACTTGCCGCCGTGCACGCCATCCTGGCTGTAATACTCAACGTTGCGGCCGGACAGCGGGCTGCGGTGAATGTTCATCGCGTTGCCCTGCCAGTAAGAGCAGCCCTTGAAGAGCGCTTCGTTGCCCATCATGACGCCGACTTCTTCCGCGAGGTCGAGGTTGAAGGTAGCCGCCAGAATCGGTGGACATGCCCAGAGTGTGCCGCCAGAGAGCTGCAGAGGCGTTTCGTTCACGCCCGCGCCTACAACGTCCACCGCGTCAATGGCTTTCACGCCGCCGCCGTTGTTGACGAGGCTCGCCATTTCTTCCCACGTCAGCTGGTTCATGAACGCTTCCCACTTCTGGGAGCCTTCGTCGTCGCCCTGCACAACTTCGCCGTCTTCAATCTTCAGGCTGAAGTCGATGCCCGCCATGTCCATAATGGAGATGGGCGCCTTTTCGCCTTCAGTGCGGGTCGCCGCCTGCGTCCAAGTGGACGGGATGCCGTCCTCATTCACGAACCATTCTTCATAGCCCTGATCCATGTAGGAGCGGTAAGAATACTGACCGTCCAGCGTCGCCAGCGTGTCATCAGAGATTTCACGATCCGTCTTGGATGCCGGTGCGGGCTGAGTCAGACCCGTCGCGCGGCTGATCATGCCGGAAAGCAGCGAGTCGTTGACGGAGGTGAAATCATCAACAAACAGGGATTCAATCTCTTTGCCGGTGATGTAGTCGGTGGTGCAGTTCATGCCCGCCGCCACGGTGTAGGTTTCGGACAGCTTCACATCGTGCGAGTTGCTGCGCGCGGTGATAACGTAGTCGCCCGCTTCCAGCTCATAGCCGGTGTAGCCGTTGGCGTTGGCGTCATTCCAGTCGTAGCTCGCCATGTCCTGCGCAACCCAGTCAACGGTCACCGTCTGCGACTGACCGGGCTGAAGCAGGTCGGTCTTGGCAAAGCCGACGAGGTTCGCGCTCGCCTTTTCAATGCCGCCCTTGGTGTACGGCGGATTGGCGTACACCTGCACAACTTCCTTGCCTGCCACGTCGCCGGTGTTGGTGACCTTCACCTGCATGGACAGCTTCTGGAAGGGGTCGGTAATCGCGGTATCCGCCGCGGGCATCAGTTCCCAGTCAAAGGTCGTGTAGCTCAGGCCGTAGCCGTACGGATACAGCACCTGAGAATCGTACCATTCGTCGCCGGAGCCGGGGTTTTCGGCGTTCAGGTCGTCCGCCGCCGTCTCGTAGTACTTGTAGCCGACATAGATGCCTTCGCGGTACTCAATGGTGGCGTACTTGGTCGCTTCGCCATTGTGATAGAAGAAAGCATCCATCGTGTCGCCGTTTTCATCAACGTTCTGCGTCTGGTTGCCGAAGTTGGTGAAGGACGGGCCCTTGGTGAAGTCGCGTTCCCAAACTTCCACGGTGTGGCCGCTGGGGTTGACTTCGCCGGAAATCAGCTTGCCAATCGCCTCGATGGCATTGTTGCCCGTGTTGCCGACCCAGAAAATCGCGTCCACGCCGTATTCGCTGGTCGCCTTGGGTTCAGCCAGTTCGGGAATCTGCAGGATGTTGGAGGAGTTAATCAGAACGATAATCGGCTTGTTCGGATAATGCTCCTTGACGTGCTTGACCAGCGCCTTCTCGTTGTCGTCCAGCATCAGCTCATGGTCGCGGGGGTTGCTGTGGTCAGTCACGTTGCTGACCAGCTTGTCGCCGCCCTCAGAGCCCGTGCGGGAGAAAACGATAACCGCCGCGTCGCCATAGCCATTGTAGGAGCTGATGGTTGCCGCTGAATAGTAGCTCATCGGCAGTTCATTGCTGGTCGTACCGAGCGTCTTGTGCTTGGTGTAGAGATCAACCAGCTTCGCATTCACGCGGTAGCCGGCATTCTCCATTGCCATTTGCAGGGTGCTTTCGGCAATGCCGTTCGCGCCGGTGGAGCCGCCTGCGGAGCCGCTGGTGGACGCAATCAGCGACACGGAGTGCATACCGAACAGGGACACCTTGCCGCCCTTTGCCAGCGGCAGGACATTGTTCTCGTTCTTCAGCAGCACGAAGCCTTCGCTTGCCACTTCAATCGCGAGATCCTTGGCAATCTGCTGTTCTTCTTCCAGCGTCATATAGTCGGTGTAATACCGGGCATTCGTTCCGGCGAACCCGTAGGTATTGCCGGTCGGCGTTACGGTTTCTGCCGCCGCGAACGTAGCCGTCAGCCCAACGACTGCGCTCAGCGCCAGCGCCATCAGCCGATGGCTCTTTTTGCTCTGGAACACGATGTTTGTCCTCCTCATTGATTCGTGTTGAAAAACATGGCATCTCTTCCGCTTTGAGACGGAAGAGAAGAGAAAAGAGAAGTGAATGCTGCCCTCCTTCTTCGGGAAATTCCCATGATCCTCTATGTGAGCGTCCTTCGGCAGGGGATTCCGTCGGACGACTCATTGCGTTTTTGTTGGATTCGTTTGTTTTAATGCCGTTTCTGACATCCGCAAGGATAGTATACATGCTTTGTGAACAAATTGTGATTGCGCCACTTTTTCTGCGTTTTTTGCAACTTTATTTGCACCGGCGTTACCGGAGCATACAAAAAGCGCCCGGCTTTCGCCGAGCGCAAAGGAATTGCGAATCAATCATGTCGGGATAGGCAGCATAATCGACAACCGGAAAATGCCGTTTTCGGCGCTGATTTTCAGGTCGCCGCCGTACTTCTCCGTCAGCGTCTTGATGGAGCGTGTGCCGAAGCCGTGGTATTCCTTGTTCTCCTTGCTCGTCTGCGGCAGCCCGTCCACAAAGCGGATTTCGCCCGCATAGTAGTTCTGGCTGTCAATCAGCAGCAAATCACCCGTCGTGCCGATGGTCAGGGAGATGATGCGTTTCTCCTCCTCCGTCACGGTCTTTGTCGCCTCAATCGCGTTGTCAAGGATGTTGCCGAACAGGGCGTAAATGTCGCTGTCCTCCATGAAGCCGATGCGCCGCCCGTCCGCCAGACACGTCATCGTGATGCCCAAATTCGTGCACGCCAGCATCTTGCCGCTCAGCGCCACGTCCAGCGCGGCATTCTGCGTGTGCGGCGCCGCATCGTAGATGTTGACCAGCTGACCGATTTTTTTCAGTTCTTCCTGATAGCCTACATCGCCCAGCGCGGCAATTTGGTGGCGGATATCGTGACATTTGAGGTTGATGGCGTCGTGAATCTGCCGCTCCTGCTCATAGCGCCGCTGCTCGCTGTACAGCATCTGCGCCGCGACATCCGCCTTGCGTTCGTTTTCCGTTTCCCGCAGATGGCTCATGCAGACGACGATCGTCAGCAGGGAGAACACGGCGCTCATGATGTTGTGGCAGTTGCTCAGTTCGCGGTTGCCCGACGGGGTCACGCGGTACAGCGTCAAGTCCAGCACGACCGAAATCGCCACCACGCCCACACCCATGAACAGCATCATGCAGCTGCTCATGTTCGAGAAGTCCATAATCGTCCGCTGACGCCGCTTGCCCACCAGAATCCGGTAGTAGCTATACAGTGCTATCGCCATTAGCGCCAGCAGACAGCTTCTATCCAGCAGCACCGGGAAATTCGGCAGCGAATAGCGTGGAATATGGATGATTCTTTCACACATATTCTGAATCGAATACGCCACTGTGACCGCATACAGCGCTTGACAGAAATTTGCACGGCTGCAAAAGGGAACGGACAGCATGAACAGCACAAACGCTGTTATATAGCGAATCATGCCCATTCTTGTGCCCTGCATGTTCAGCCCCACATACGGGCGGGTGCCATACATCCAGCAGAATGCCAACAGAAGCGTCAGCGCGACGCGCAGGTAGAAGTGCTTGCGCTTCTCCAAGCAAGATGCCGAAATTGCGCAGCCCGTACCGACGGAGAGGATAAACGGCAAATCGTCACGCACTGTATCTACGAGGTATTCCCATGTCAGCATATGATTCTCCCTCCTTACTCCGCCATGCCCGCAAGGTGCAGCGCGGACAGGAACTCCTTGCGTCTGCCGCGGCTGATGGGGAAGGTACGCCCTGCCACCGTCGTATCATTGCTGCCCACATGCGTCACGAAGCGCAGATTGACAATCGTCTGATTGTTGACACGGAAGAACACATCCGGCAGGGCATCCTCCACTGCTTTCAGCGTCCCATACGACCGCATAATCCCCGATGCGGTGACAAATTGAATATGATGGTCATAGATTTCAACATAGTGCAGCTCATTCGGACGCAGGCGCGTCGTTGTGCCGCCGCTTTGGATGACGACTTCCTCTTCCGATTCTACCATGCAGCGGTTCAGGATGCGCGGAAGCTTCAAGTCCAGCGCAGCGGCGGTAATGGGCTTCAGGATATAATCCGTCGCCTCGACCTCGTAGCTTTCCACCGCATACTGCGCCAAGCTCGTCAGGAACACCAGCACCACCGTGTGATCCATCTCCCGCAGCTCGTGCGCCGCCATCATCCCGTTCAGTCCCGGCATCCGAATGTCCATAAACACCAGCTCATACTGGTGCTGATACGAATCCAGAAACGTATTGGCATTCGCAATCCATGTAATGGCAAAGCGTTTGCCGTTCTTCTGCGCATACGACTCCAGCAGGGCAGTCAGCCGCTTCGCGTCGCTTTCGTGATCTTCCACAATGGCAATTCTCAGCATCTGCTCGCCCCTTTTCGCCGGAGGATAATTCCTCGTGATTTGGTACTATTATACCAGATTTTTTGCCAAAATCAAGGCAGGTTTCAACAAGGCGATGGACGAATGCAGGGATTTCATGTCACCCGATTCGCAGAGGAAGGCACAAAAAAGCGGCGCGCGTCCGTTTTGGGGGATGTGCGCCGTCGGGGTGTGATGTTGCTTATTCATCCTCCGGCATATCCGTATCTTCGCAGAAAAGAACCGTTACATTCTTTTTCTGCATCACATATTCTGCGTTGCCCAAATAGCGGTCAGCGTCCGCATCAAATGGCAGTGTAATGCGGTATTCTGCATCATCATCATCTATGCTGAAATATTCGCTTCCAATGTATTGGGGCAAACTCCACGCATGGAACGTCAGCTCCGTCACTGGCGTTCCCCAGAAGAGTTGGTCACCAATGAACACAATCTTCTCCGGGAAAACGAATTGATGCAGCGGCATATAGGAAAACGCCGCTTCGCCGATGAGATACACCGAATCCGGCAGCCGGATCTGCTGCAAAGCATAGCATTCGCTGAAACAGAAGTCATCCACAATGAGCAGCTCGCTGTTCGCGCCAAATTCTACTTCCGCAAGATTCGAGCACTCCCAGAAGGCATACGCACCCAGTATCTTGCAGGAATCCGGCACAACGACCTTTTCCAGCGAATCATTGCCCACAAAAGCAAAGTCCCAGACATAGCCGATGCCGTCCGGAATCACGAAGCAGGTATCGGTGCGCGTCTTTGGATACAGCAGCAGAATGTCCCACCCATACAGCACGCCGTCCACGCAGGTCAGCTCGTCCTCCGTCAGCCCGAACGGAAGTTCCTGCCACTCTTTGTAATATTCCGTGAGCAAGTCCGATATTTCCGGCGATTCCGCCTGTGCGGGCAAGGCGGACATCAGCAGGAAAAGCGCGGTGAACAGGGAAATCAACTTTTTCATATGGGGGAATCACCTCCAAATCGTTGTGTGCGGGGGATTTGTGCCGTGCCGCGCTTATTCGTCGCTCCAGACGCGCAGCACTTGCAGGTTTTTCGCATCAACGGCAATGTTCCAGCCGCCGAGTGTCATGTCACCGTCCTCGTCGAAGCCTGCATAATACACAAGCCACACATCCGCTTCTGAATCGTACTGCACAAGAAATGGAAGATACTGCCTGTTCTCTCGCTGATACGCCCGGACTGCAATGTCTGCAACCGCAAGCACCTCTTCCGATGTCGGATGAATCTTGCGCACGAAGAGATTTCTGCCGCGCTTTTCGAGCAGCGTGTTCCATGCGCCCGGCGCATCCTCGATGGTCAGATCCATAAAACCGCCCCTTTGGGGCTGATAGTAACCTGTTACCCCGTCTTCTGTCTGAACTTCAAAGCAGCCGTCGATTCTGGATTCTTTCACACTCACGAAGCTCGTTTCCTGCACATTGCCTTCCGCATCAACGAAGAAAACATGCCCGTCGCGGACGAATCCTGAATATCCGCCGGAAAACTCGGTGCAGTAGTCCGCCCATTCATCCAGCAGCATCTTGCCGCTCGGAATGTGCAGCAAATTCACGCGCATGGTATCCTCATCCGCCGCCACCCAGACGACATCGTCCGCCACACCGCCCATCCAAAGCCACTGCATTTCCGTCACCACCGCGCCGGACTGATCTAACAGCCCGTAGTTCCCGTCTTCCCACGATTCCGCAATGACGATGTAATCGCCGCTTGTGTACATCATCGGATATTCCGCCACGAACGCGCGCTTCTGCCAATCATAGAGGTAGAACGAATCCGTCTCGTCGCTGTACACAATCGCGAATTTGCCCACCACCTCAATGGATGCAAACGCGGGCGGCAGAAGCGTTTCGCCGTCTACGGACTGCAAGCCCATGTAGTCCTCTTCCCCAAGGTTGGGGCGGAAGACGGTGATGGTCGTCACTTCGGGCACGGCGGGGGATTCCGCCAGCACCGCCGGGGCTGCGCATGAGACGGACAGAGCTGCCGTCAACAATACCGCTAAGAAAATACGCTTCGCTTTCATATTGTTTCTCCCTCTTACATCAGCCCAGCAAACCAGTCATCCATTCGTCACGCCCTCACTCCACCCGGTCGAGCTCTTCCAGCATGTCCTCCAGCAAATCTTCCGCCGCCGTGTCCGTCCAGTTCTTGCCATTTGGAAAGACGCGAATCGTGGCGTCCGGGTGCGCTTCCAGCAGGTCGCAGAAGTCATGCACGTCCATCTTGAAGAACGGCTTGTCCGTGCAGACGGCGGCGGCGAACATTTCCTCCGGCCATACGGAAATTACGCCCTCGTCTGGCAGCGGCTGATTCGGGTCGCAGTCCAGCCAGACCGATTCCCAATCCGCCACGGTCACAGCGAAACTCTTGTAGCGCTTGTGCGGGGCGGCGTTCATCAGGCCGTCGAACTTGTTGTTGCTGAGGCTTTGTTGTTTGGGGGTCTGCTTGCTCATGGGGTGTCCTCCTTCAATTATTCGTCTTGTTTTTTGCTTCCAGTAGTTTTCTTCCGTTATCCCGATACCATGTCATCGCATCATCAAAATACGACTGCACAGCCTGATCCATATTATTCTTCTGCAAGTTCCATTCCCCCACCTCCAAGCGAATTTGCAGCCGCTGTTCATCGGTCAGGCGGTAAAACCAGACATAATCAAGCTGCGCCGCGTGGGGAATAAATTCAAACAGCATACTGTCCGGATAGCGCTCTTTTGCTTCCTTAAAAAGCGTTTTCTTCCACTGCTCCACATTCTCCTGCGTGATTTCTCTGCCAAAGATATAGTAGAATGTCGCCCACGCATTGACATAATAGCAAATCTGCCACAAAAACCGCTTTTTCGCGCGATACTTTTGCAGCCCCCACGAAATCACATCCAGCAGAAAATCCTGATATAGGTCATACTCGTTTTCTGCTTCCCACGGTTCACCCAGCGCCGTCAAGTCATCCACATATTCCACATAGTCTACCATCTGCTGCAACGCCAGCACGGTCAGCCCTTCGGACGGCGGCTCTTTCTGCCACACCTCCCGCAGATAGCGGTAAACCGGGAGGCGTTTCCCCTGCCGCTCCAGCTGATACACGTCCGCTTTAATTGCGAGAATATCCAGCATCCCGATGCCCCTTCCCTCAATAAAAATACTCCTGCAAAACCAGCAGCGTCACCATCGCCAGAAACCCAAACGCCCAGAGAAGTCCGCGCGTCTGGAAGAGGTTCAGCAGGAACGGGCGCGCGACAAGCACCGTCTGTGTACCGTCGGGCGTCTGCTTCATGATGTTCACGCCCGAAAGATAGTAGGTGTTCCCGTCGTCATCTTCATGCCGAAAGCCGTTTTGCCATGCGGTATCGTACAGGACACTCTGTTCGTCGTCCGTCAGCATCTTCACGAACTGGTCATCCTTATAATAGTAGATTTCGGACTTGTCCCACGTATCCCGATAGTACATCTCATCGCCCTGCGCACAAAGAGAAGAGAGTCCGTTGCGCCGCCTGTTGGAAAAATTGATGGTATACTGATAATTTCCCTGCAAATCGTAAACCTTCACGATGTTCAGGGTGTTAAACAGCAGGTACAGCCGATTCTCCGCAACAATCGGCGCTTCTGCTTCGCTCCAATATTCGCTGTCCCGCCGGAAGATGGTCGGAACGCCGTCCCGCATCGGATGCAGCCAGTCTTCAAATGACGTAATCGAAATTGCGCCCAGAATGAAACTCATAATCAGCGTCACCAACGCCACCTTGCCCACCACATCTGGCACATACCGCTTCGCGCGTGTCTTCGCCAACGTGTCTCCCTTCCTTTCATCTGATTTTCCTTTCTTCTTTATTCGCGGCGGCGTGTTTGTTCTCCTGCTTTTTCCCAGCGTCGGGGGCTGTTTTTACAATTCGCGCGGATTTTTTCGCAAGAAAAAGCGATTCCCGGCAGGAACGCCGAGAACCGCGGGGGATGATGTTCACTTTGCGCCGCGCGCATTTTCTTCCCTTTGGCGCACTTCCCGACTGTTGGCAATGAAGCGCGCAATGCACGCCGTCGCCAGCGCTGCGAAAGCAATTGCCCAGAAGATGATTTGATAATCCTGATAGATGTTCAGCAGGGGTGACCGATGCAGGATGGTTGTCTGCTCGCCATCCGGCGCTTCCCTCACGATGTCCACGCCCGAAAGCAGGTAGGTATTTCCGGCATCGTCCTCTGTCCGGCGGCATTCCTCCGCCCGGAGCGTTTCCAGCATTGTCTCTGCCGCGTCGCCCGTCAGCCGCTGAACGAATTGATCCGCCTTGAAGCAGTAGAGTTCCGACTGCTCCCGAAAGTACATTTCGTCGTCCTTCGCATAGAGCGCAGAAATGCCGTGATGATTCTTGTTGGTCATGTTGACGGTATACAGATAATTGCCCTGCAAGTCGTAGACCTTCACAAGCTGCAACGCATCAAACAGCAGATACAGGCGATTTCCCGCGACGATGGGCGAATTGACGCGGCTCCAATACTCTCTGTCCTCCTGAAAGACGTTCGGAACGCCGTTCTGCGCCGGATGCCGCCACTTTTCCAGCGTCTCAAACCCAGCCACCCAGAACATCCCCGCCACAAGCGCGATGATGACTGCCCACATGACTACACCCGTCAAGTCCGATTTTTTGCTTTTTGGCATCTGCGATGCTCCCCTTCTACTCAATTCGCACCTTGTACCCAAATGGTTCTTCTATCGTACCGTCCCGCATCTTGTCCCATTGCTTATCAGTCAGAATGAATCTATACGAGATGCTGGCGGCGGGTTTGCCGTTCTCGTGATATTCAAAGCAGGTCAGCAGCAAGCCATAAAACCACATTTTCTCGCCGCGACTGAAACACCAAACCCCCCGCGCCGTCACACGCTTGCGGTCGTCGCGAACATAAACCATCAGCTCGCTGATAGGTCCGCCGTTGGCGGAATAGCTATAAATGCTGATGTTATCCGTCCAGTCCAGCACGCGGCGCGCTTCTACGGTCACCAGTTCCTTTTCCCGAAGGCAGGATTTTCCCCTCATTTCCGCGCAAAGCAGTTCTCCCTCTTCATCCAGATAATACGCAAAGTATTCCGCGGCTTTTTCGGGAATTTCCCGGCGGAACTGCCCTTTCCGCACATTGCCCACGCCCTCGTTGATGGGCGACGGCTCATAGTTGCCCATCGGGGTCATGTTTTTCCCCACCGTCGAATAGCGGATGCTGACGCTACTACCGATGTTCTTTTCCCGCAGCTCCTCCACCGTCAGCGGATGAAGTGCGTACCAGTCCGCAGCCTTTGTAACCGCGATAATTGCCTCTCGAAACATTCGTGCATTCCTCGTTTCTGCGCCTTGGATCCTCCATCTTCTGTATTCGCCGCCCACGTCCGCTTTTCCTGCTTGCGGCGGATTACCGCACCTCTTCCATTGCATACACCCCCGCGAAGTACGCCCGAATCTCCCTGCCCTGCTTGGTGAAGGAACAGGGAATCCGCACAATATCATTCCGCCTGTTCGCCAGATTCAGCTGGAACAGCCCGCGGATTCGCCCCGCCGTCAGCGGTTTTCTGCTCAGCACAACGGTTTCCCAATACTTCGCGTCTGTATACAGATACGCATACGGGAACGCATCCAGCGGGAACGTCTTTTCTACCTGCCCAAACGCTTCCCCGACGGTCAACCGCCCATCTGCAAGCACCACATACTGCCGCTTTGTGCATCGGCTGTGCATCAGGAGCGCAACAGTTGCCACAATGCCTGCAAGAATCGCCAGCAGGAATGCCCACTCGCGAATCCACATAATAAAGCACAAGGTCAGAAACAGCGACAACGCCGCCGCGAAAACGCCGAGCATCCGAAAAAGCACCCAGAATCCACGGTCATAGAGGTAGATTTTTCGTTCCATTCATCCTTCTCCTTTGCGCCCCCGCATTGACATCCGCCGCTTTGTGTACTATACTGTACACAGTAAATCGACAATGGAGGGAAACGCCATGCCGCGCAGAAAGTTTGACACCACCCAGCGGGGAATATCCGATACTCACACTGATGCGCCTATCGCCACGAGCATTTGTGAGAACAAGCTGGTCTATGCCGAGCGAATTCGTACCCTGCGAGCAGCAGCGAACCTATCGCAGGGCGAGCTGGCGGAAGCCATGAACCTGGGGCGCGCGGCGATTTCCAACTGGGAGACAGGGCGGACGCGCCCGGACATCGCCAACATCCCGCGCCTATGCAACGTGCTGGGCATCACCGTTGCGGCGTTCTTCTCCGACACGCCGGAGGAAGCGGGCTGGAACGATGCAGAGCGCACCCTCATGCGAAACTATCGAAAATTGAGCGCGATCAATCAGGAGCTGCTTTCCGCGACCGCGCAGACGATGGTCGCGCTGGAAGAGCAGTATCCGGGGCTGCCGAAGCGTCCCGCCGCGCCGAAGCTGACGCCCGAACCCGCGCGCTTAGAGCTGCTGGAACTGCCATATGCGGATGACCCAGTCGCGGCAGGCACGGGCGACAGCGGATTTGCCGCCAGCGGGCACACGACGTTCCTGCACGCGACCCCCGACACGCGCGGCGCGGACATGGTATTCCGCGTCAACGGCGACAGCATGGAACCGAAATATCCCGACCACTGCAACGTGCTGGTGAAATTCACCGACGAACCGCTTGGTTCGGGCGACATCGGCATCTTTCAGGTGGACGGCGCGCTGTACATCAAGCAGTACCAGTCCGACGGTCTGCATTCGCTGAACAAGCACTTCAAAATCATGCGCCGCAAGTCCTACGACGAAGTCAAGACCATCGGGCGTGTCATCGGGATTCTGCCCGACAGTGATTTCGCCACAAGAGCGGAAATTCAAGATTTTCAGGCACAGGAAAGTCAAAATTGAATAAGTAAGAACCAGCCCGTCGGCAGCTTCCATGTCAGCGGGCTGGCATTTTTATGCTGTCTGCACTGCATCCTTGCGGAGGGAGCTGGTTTTTGCCTGATAATCTTCTTGCTCAATATAATCCGGCATCACTGCATCCGGATTGTACTGCCACGTTTCACCGTCATATTCATAGCACAGAATACCCACGTCGCCGGATTTCACCCACAGATTGTAATTATCCGCTTCAAAGCAGATTCCCCAGAAGTCCAACCGGCGGACAGGCGAAAAGGAATACAACAGCTCGCCACGTTCCTCGTCCGTAATGTCCAGCCGAATCATCATTTCCGTCGCGTCGATTTCCACGCGCAAACGACCGTCGAAGCTGTGAATCGTCTCCATCTGGAACACGCTGTCGTTCATTTTTTCGTCCTGCACCGATCCGCCGGTCGTGAACGAGAGGACGATGGCTAACATCAGGGTTAGGATGTCTTTCAGCATGGGATGTACCTCCTTGTTTTCCGACGCGCAGTCCTCCTCCGCCCGAAACGTGCTGAATTTCAACCAGATTGGTTGCTGTTCGTCACTGTGCTATTCGACGCCCCCCAAGTTCCTGCTTTTTTCCGTTTTCGGCGGAAGAATTTACAATTCGTCATAACTGGGCGAGGAGATTGTGCTTCATGCCCGCTTTTCTTGCAGCGATCGGCAGTACGCATCAAACGTGATTTCAAACCGAACCAGCCGCGGCATTTCCGCCATCTGCTGAAATCCGCAGGCACGAACGCAGCGAATCGAGCGGAGATTCTGCGGCATCACTTTCGCAACAACCCGGTCGGCGCGCAGGTGCAGATACGCCCCCTCCGTCGCCGTCGGCAACAGTTTCACGAAGCCCACGCTCTCGTTTTCCTGATGACAGACCATGAAGAAATGCCCCGTCCGGCACAAATGGTACTGATACATCGGTTCAGGCACAGACCGCACAAGCTGTTCCAGCGACTGCGCCACGTCGGGCGCTTCGTTCAGGTACTTGGTCACGTTTGGATTCCTCATCCAGCGAATCATGCGCGTAATGTCCGCATGACAAATTTCCATACGCAAAAAAGCAGAAGCGGCTTTTTTCATATCGCTTACCTCACAGTAAAATACTTAAAAGCCCTTCTATGCGCAGTGCATCGACGGTTCTTTTATATGATGTTATACTGATTATAACACAGGAAGCCAGAAAAGTCAAATGCTGCCATGGGTGCGGATGGGCAATCAAAAGCAAAACACTTCTTGCAATTTTGCGTATATCTATTGACTTACACCCCCATTCCGTGAAAGCCCTTTTTTACTGTTCGCGCTATGGGGGATAGTCCAGAAAAAGCAGCCATTCAGAAGCAATCGGGTAGGAGGGGGTGACTAACCCCCGTCCTCCCACACCACCGCTCATGCGGTTCCGCAAGCGGTGGTTCAGTTGTTGGTACTTAGCAGCACGTTTAGTTGGATATCAGGACGCTCCGCGATTCTGCCATACCTTCGGTCACTCACCTATCCTCTGGCAGATCTCCTCTTTCGAGCAACTGCTTTCAACACGCCCGATTCCTGGCATGCTGTATTACCAGCAACCGCCAGACCCTTCCCTCTGTCGACTTTCACCGACTTCTCTGGTACTATGGTCCAGACTGACTTCTGTGGGTTCAGCCATGCCTTGCAGCATGGGTTACATCTTGCGGTGCGTTCCCACACAGATCTCCCCGCATAAGGTACAATAGCCTTCATTCCATGTAGCCGCCGCATTTACGTGGCAGAGTCCGGGTAGTATGGGACTTTGACTTGTGTTGCAGTCTCGTCCGCTCTGCCCCGCCTTGTATGCGATTTCTGTTCGTCGGCTCAGAACTTTGCCTGCGGCTTCCTTCAGATTCCACCTCACGATGGACACCCTTGCCGTTCGGCTAACACTTCCTACTACCAAGCGTGTAGTGGACTTTCACCACCAAGCTATTGCCCATGGCGGGCGTACAACAAAAAGACCAGCCATAAATGACTGATCTTATCGCTCAGTAGCCAAATTCATATCCGAACCGCGAAACCCGTTGGGGAGAACTTCTTGCAGTTCCCCAAACGTAATTGTTTCGGTGCTTTCGTGGAAATTGTAGGTCAGCACCATCTTGTCATCATACAGGAAAATGGCGTTAACAAACGTATCAATCAGCATCTTGCGCTGCGATTTCCGGGTGACGTCCATCTTTCGGAACCGTTCAAGGAAAAAGCGGAGCTGTTCTTCGGTAATTCGAGGTTTTGCCAGTTTTTCAACCGCGATTTTGTTTTCGAGTTCATCCCGCAATGTTTCCAGCTCGTCCAAGCGCTCTTTGGTAGATCGTGTGAAGATACCCTGCTGAATGGCGTTTAACAGGTTATCAATGGAGCTTTTTACTTCTCGAAGTTGCTTTTCATAGAGTGGCAACGCAGTGTTTTCCGCATCCTGCAAGGTCATCAGCGCGGAGACGATCGCATCAATGGTTGCGTCATTCATCAGCATTTTCATCGTTGCGCTGACGACCATATCTTCCAGCCAATCCTTGCGGACGGGCTTTTTATGACAGTCGGTACGCTTTTTCTTAACGGATACGCATTTGTAATAGTGGTGAACAACTCCCGTTCGGCTCGTTCCGCACTCTCCGCAGAGATACGCGCCGCAGTAGCCGCAAAACAGTTTGGTTGTCAGCAGATAATCGTCCTCCGCCTTATGTCGGGCAGGGGCTTTTCTGTTTTTCGCCATCTTTTCCTGTACACGGTCAAACAGCTCTTTCGGCACAATGGCAGGAATACCGTCTGGAATGACGATATCGCGGAAGGTGTATTCCCCGATATAGCGGCGGTTGTTGAGCATCCGTTGAACGCTGCTGGGCTGAATATCGCCGCCCAGTGTGTTCTTTACGCCTTTTTCTTTGAGATAGTTTGAAATTTCTTTCATGGTTGTCCCTTCCGCATACTGATTAAATGCTTCCAGCACAAAAGGCGCGGTCAACGGATCGATTTGAAAATGATGCTCCTTATCTACGACATATCCAACAGGGCGTGTGCCGCCGTTGCATTTTTTGTTGAGTACATTTTCGGTCATACCGCGATTGACCTTTTCAGCCAAATCGGCGGAATAATACTCTGCAAAGCCCTCCAAGACGGATTCCAGCAGGATGCCGTCTGCGCCGGAAGAAATTACCTCGGTTGCGGAAACCACACGGACGTTGTTCTTCTTGAGCAGCACCTTATATCGGGCGCTGTCGTAACGGTCGCGGGAAAAGCGGTCGAGTTTCCAGACGATGACCATATCGAACAGGTGCTTGTCGCTGTCCTTAATCATCTCCTGAAACGCAGGGCGATGGTCTGTCCGCGCGGAATAAGCGCGGTCGATGTAGTGCTTCAAAACCGTGATGTCGTTCTTCTCCGCGAAAGCCATACACTCGCGGATTTGTCCTTCGATGGATTCCTCGCGCTGGTTGTCGGAAGAATAGCGGGCGTAGATAACGGCTTTCATCAATATCGACTCCTCATGTATGAATGATATTTCTACTATACCACATAAAAAGCACGGAAAACAGAAAAACAGAAAATTTATATGAAAAAACGAGATAAAACGGAAGGCTTAAGCGTCTATATCAATAGAGGGACAGAAAGAACAAGAAATAGATTCTTCTGGAAGAAAGCGGGAGAATTACAACAAGCCCAAATCCGAAGATACCAAACAGCCCCAATGCCCGCGAGAAGGAGGAAGCGATTATGGAGGCACTGAAGCACTTCGGAATGATTTAGTTCAATATAGGATTCGGCTGGCAGGCCTATTCAAGAAAAAGAGTAGACTTGCCTGCTTTTTATGCGCTCTATAGCAACGATCATATGTTATCAGAGTTTTCCTAATAGAACCTGAATAACCATACAAAACAGCCGTGCAGTGAGGCATCATCGGCTCATCTTCAATACATTTTAGGCATATCTCGGCATAAGATGTGTTGAATTGACGCAGGAAATCTGCTATAATCATTCTAATTCAAACGAGGTGAAGGATATGGAGCTAAGAGTCTTAAAGTATTTCCTGATGGTGGCAAGAGAAGAAAATATAACCAAAGCAGCGCAGCTCCTGCATGTGACGCAGCCTACCCTTTCCAGACAGCTCATGCAGCTGGAGGAAGAATTGGGAGTGCAGCTATTTCACCGTGGAAAACACAATGTCACTCTGACCGAGGACGGGATGCTGCTGCGTCGGCGGGCGCAGGAGCTGGTTTCCCTGTCCGAAAAAACGAAGATGGAACTGCAGCACAAGGAGGAAATGCCCACCGGTGAAATTGCCATCGGCTGCGGAGAGACGAAGAGCATGGCGGCGCTCTCCGAGAAGATGGTCTCTTTCCGTCAAAAGTACCCGTTGGTCCAGTTCAGCATTTACAGCGCTATTGCAGATGACATCAAGGAGCGCCTTGAAAAAGGACTGCTGGATATGGGGCTGCTGGTGGAGCCTGTGGATATTTCCAAGTACGAATTTATCCGTCTGCCACTGAAAGAACAGTGGGGCGTATTGGTGCGAGCCGATTCTCAGCTGGCGGAGAAAGAATTTGTCACGCCGGAGGACTTGCGTGGCGTTCCGCTGCTGATGGTGCGCCGAGAGCTGGTAAAAAACGAACTGGCAAACTGGTTTGGTGATTCCTTTGACCAGTTGGAAATCGCGGCAACATACAACCTGATTGTGAATGCGGCGTTCATGGTGGAGCAGGGGCTGGGTGTTGCTTTGTGCTTTGATCTGGGAGCTGTTTTTGAGAATCTTCGCTTTGTTCCGCTTACTCCCCGGATGGAAACAGGCTCCGTGCTGGTCTGGAAAAAGAACCAGATGCTTTCAGCGGCGAACGCGCTGTTTATCCAACATATTAGAAATACGATTTAAGCATTTCTCGAAATAGAATATAAGCATTAGACATTTCTTGAACTTAGCGATACGATATAGGTGTTCGAAAGGACACCTATATTTTTTGTGTGAAAGTGAAGGAGAAACCATGACGAAGCAGGAAGCGAGTGAGCGCTATAACATCCCAATCTGGCTTCTGGACGAATATGAAAGCTGGGGACTTTGCCAGGAAGTCAAAAAAGTGATGGGGTCCTGGCAGTACGATGACAGCGATCTGGAGCGCCTCAGCATGATTATGACGCTGCACGATGTGGGATTTACGGGAAGCGAGATTGAGACCTATATGCGTCTGCTTCAGGAGGGAGATCACACAAAGGAGCTGCGAATGCAAATGCTCACGCAAAAACGGGATCATGCGTTGGACGAGATCCACTTCAAGGAAGCACAGCTCGCAAGACTGGACTACCTGCGACACAGTATTAACAGCAAGAAAAAGCTTTTACCGGAGGTATTCCCATGAAAAAACGAATTTCTATGATTATGGTTATCTGTCTGTTGCTCTCCCTGACAGCCTGCGGCGTGAACAGCGGAACGAACAGCAATACGGAACCATCCGCAACCCAATCCCAGGCCGAAACGTCGCCCTCCGAACCTGCGGCAGAACCGACAGAAGAAGCCGCTAAAATGCTGGTTGTGTATTTCTCCGCCACCGGCAATACAAAGGCCGTTGCGGAAGAAATCACTCGGCTGACAGGAGCGGATCTGTACGAGATCGTCCCGGCAGTTCCCTACACCGACGAAGACTTGAATTACAACAACAATGAATGCCGTGCCAATCAGGAAATGAATGACGCCTCTGCCCGTCCTGCCATTGGCAGTGAAGCCATGGATGTTTCCTCCTACGATACCGTGTTTATCGGCTATCCTATCTGGTGGGGAACGATGCCGCGGATCATCAATACTTTCCTGGACACGTTTGATCTCTCCGGAAAGACAGTGCTTCCTTTCTGCACATCCGGCAGCAGCGGTATTACCCAGTCTGTATCGGATATCCGGGCTGCGGAGCCGGATGCCGATGTGCGGGGTGGCCTGCGTGCAAGCGGTGCCAACGACAGCAGCATTGAAAACTGGATCGCGGATAACGGAATTTCTGAATAAGGCGATGCAATATCAAAATAACAGGAGGATTTCAAAATGAAGAAGAATATCGGCGCTAAACTGGCACTGTATCCCACCCCGTTGGTGGTGGTCGGCATCATGGTAAACGGGAAGCCCAACTGGACTCTGGTGGGGCATCTGGGCATCATCGGTCATGACCGGGTGATGGTGAGCATGAGCGACAGCCATTATTCCAATCAGGGCATCCGTGCGATGAAGACCCTGTCCATCAATATCGTGGATGAAGCCATGCTCAAAGATGCTGATTATGCGGGGTGCGTCAGCGGGGCAAAAGAGGATAAATCCAAGCTGTTTGCCCATCACATCGCAGATGGCGGCGTACCGATCATTGACGCTGCCCCTGTTTCCATGGTCTGCACGGTTGAGGATGTCTACAAAACGGAAGGCTTTGAGAGCTTCATCTGCAAGATCACAGCCACCTATGCGGAGGAAACCGTGCTGGATGACAGTGGCAAACTGGATTACAGCGTTCTCAAGCCGGTGCTGTTCGAGATGCCCACTTATCAGTATCTGAAAACCGGCGAAGTGTTGGGCAAGTGCATGAGCATGGGAGGGAAGGAAGCATGAAAACAATGGATCAAAAAGAATTCGCCCGTGAAAATGTGTTTGGCTTGGGGGCAGAGAACACGGCCTATGCCAAGTATTTCATCGGGCAGTCGTATCTGAACCCGCTGACAAATCCGGAAAGCGGCCTTTTCCTGGCAAATGTCACCTTTGAGCCGGGGTGCCGGAACAACTGGCATATCCACCACGCAAAAAAAGGCGGCGGGCAGATGCTGATCTGCACCGCCGGTGAGGGCTGGTATCAGGAGGAAGGCAAAGCGCCGGTGTCTCTGACTGCCGGCACGGTCATTACCATTCCGCCCGAAGTTAAGCACTGGCATGGAGCGAAGAAAGACAGCTGGTTTTCCCATATTGCCGTTGAGGTTCCCGGCGAGGATACCTCCAACGAGTGGTGCGAGCCGGTGACAGAGAAAGAATACTGTGAATTGGAGGAAAGATGAAATGAGCAAGAAACTGGTAGCCTACTTTTCCGCCAGCGGCACGACAAAAAAGGCCGCTGAGCGTTTGGCAAAGGCCACGGGCGCTGACCTGTTCGAGATCAAGCCCAAAGTCCCGTACAGCAGCGCCGACCTGAACTGGATGGACAAAAAGAGCCGCAGCAGTGTGGAGATGAGTGACCCGTCCTCCCGCCCGGAGATTGCCGAGAAGATTCCCCATCTGGCGGACTACGACACGGTGTTCCTTGGCTTCCCCATCTGGTGGTATGTTGCGCCCCGTATTATCAACACCTTTGTGGAGAGCTATGACTTTACCGGAAAGACTCTGGTGCCCTTTGCCACCTCCGGCGGCAGCGGCATGGGAAGAACGGTGGATGAATTGCGAAAACTCTGCCCGAATGCGAATTGGAAAGCCGGTAAAATGGTGAACGGCATATCCGACAAAGCACTTGCGGACTGGGCAAACACGCTTTAAGGAGGGCGCCCCATGGAACTGCAAAAGACTGACCCGGAATTTATGGAGCGCTTTCGGCACTTCGCCTTTGATGAGGTGGTGAAGGAAGAAAACCAGCAGCTCGATGCGCCTACGCGCTACCTGGCAATTCTCGCCGCTTTGATCGGATGCGGCGGCGTGGATGCCTATCGGGAAATGCTGCCTGCTGCGCTGGAAAACGGCGTCACGCCGGTGATGGTCAAGGAAACCGTTTATCAGGCCACGGATTATCTTGGCTATGGGCGGATTCTGCCCTTCCTGAACGCAACCAATGACATCTTTGCCCGATTGGGTATTGCGTTGCCACTGTCCGGTCAGGCCACCACGACCATGAATGACCGGCTGGAAAAGGGTGTGGAGGCTCAGGCCGCGATCTTCGGAGAACACATGAAAGAGGCGTGGAAGAAGGGCCACATCAACCGCTGGCTGGCCGCTAACTGCTTCGGAGATTTTTACACCCGCATCGGTCTTGACCTCCCGCAGCGGGAGATGATCACTTTCTGTTTCCTCATGGCCCAGGGCGGCTGTGAACCGCAGCTCATCGCCCACGCCAAGGGAAACATGAAGCTGGGCAACGACAAGGATTTCCTTGTCCGGGTGGTATCCCAGTGCCTGCCCTACATCGGTTATCCCCGCAGTCTGAACGCTGTAAGCTGTATTCAAAAGGCGGCAGAAGCATAATTTCCCCATAAAGAGACGCAAAATGGAATATACAACTTTAGGAAATACGGATATTCAAATCTCCAAGCTGTGTGTCGGCTGCATGAGTTTCGGCAAGGCAGGGATCATGCACGACTGGACGCTGGATGAAACAGAAACAGAGAAAGTGGTCAAACACGCACTTTCTCTGGGAATCAACTTTTTTGACACCGCCAACGGCTACTCTGCCGGAACCAGCGAGGAATATCTGGGACGGGCTATTCATAAGAACATCGCCCGCGACAAGGTGGTCATAGCCTCCAAGGTCTATTTCAACCCCGGCAGGCTGTCCGCCGGGGCAATTCACCGGGAGATTGACGGGACTTTGAAGCGGCTGGGGACAGATTATCTCGACCTGTATATCATCCACCGCTTTGACTATGACACGCCCATCGAAGAAACCATGGAGGCTCTGAACGATTTGGTGAAGGCCGGCAAGGTGCGGGCGTTGGGTGCCTCTGCCATGCACGGTTACCAGTTTTACAATATGCAGCTTGCTGCCCGTGACCACGGCTGGGCGCAGTTCCAGGCCATGGAGAACCACTACAACCTGCTTTACCGGGAGGACGAGCGGGAATTGATACCCATTTGTAAGCAAATGGGCGTCTCCCTCATGCCCTACAGCCCGTTGGCGGCGGGACATCTGACCCGCCCCCAGTGGAACACAGATACCCTGCGCAGCCAAACCGACCGGGTGGCTATGGGTAAGTATGACCGCACTGAGGAGCAGGATATGCAGATCGTCCTGCGGGTACAGGAACTGGCGGAGCGGTACGGCGTGAAGATGCAGCAGATCGCGCTGGCATGGCATTGGGCAAAGGGCGTCGCTGCGCCTATCGTCGGCGCAACCAAGGCGCGGTATCTGGATGATGCTGCGGGTGCGCTGGCAGTCACGCTGACGGCGGAGGATATCGCCTATCTGGAGGAACCCTACCTACCTCACCGCTTTGTGGGCGCCATTGACCGGAATCCTGCGGATGGGGTTATGCTGCTGGATGAGAAAAAATAACTTATTGCAAAAGAATATCTTTTAAAAAAGGACAGAACCTCTATCCTATTCGTGGAATAAGGTTCTGGCCTTTTTTATTTTCAAGGCGTGGTATCCCCACTGTGATTTTGCAGTTTGGATACTCACGGACGCAGAAAATTCGGGAGGTTTCCAAAGGAGGGCAGCGCCCGCCTTTCGGCTCTGGGGCATCCAAAAGGGGCGAGAGCATCCCTGTTGGCATAGGGGATCCAAAGGGGCCGCAGCCCCTTGGCACACTGACCTTGCTCGCAAGGTCTAGTGTGTTATACCTTTGTGAAGGGGATGGCGTTGACCGCTGCGTCCACATCCTCTCGCCGCGCTGTTTGCCTGCTTACCCATCCCCGCAGCAAAGGGATACCCGTCACTTTTTCCCCTGCGCTTTTCCGTTATCGTGAAGCGACATCATAAACGCACGTTTGTATGCCTTTCTCGTTTCCGCGCTCATCGTAATCTGTTTGGCAAGCTGAGAAATCGTCCAATCCACCGTTTTTTCCGGCGACGGCGGATTTTTAGGGAGAGACAATTCCTGAATTGCGCCCATCAGCTTTTTCAAAAATTCCATCTGAACCGGCGGCGACGTCGGTTCTTTTTCGTCCATGTCTTTCTTGATATCCTTGAGGATAGAGAGAAAGACATTTTTAATGCGCTCGAAATCCGCTTCATGCGGCGCGAATTTCTGCGACTTAAACAGCATCACATCTTCACGCTTGGCCTTTTCAGCTTCTTCGCTGGTCGTTGGAAATTCCATGATGGTGTCGCTTAACACGTCCAGCATCATGTTTCGGCTCTGAATCCCGTATTCCAGCTCATCGGCAAAATAGATGCGAATTATCTTGGTCAGTTGCGGGAAGCGCTTGTGTTCAATCAATCGGTTCAAAACGTCCATATCCATTTCGCCGTTCACCATCCGATTGAACGCAACTTCGGAAAGCCCCGTCATCGTCACGTCAACGTTGCGCGGCTTTTGAAATGTGGACAGCCCCAGCAGATAATCCGTCGATACGTCAAATTCCGTAGCGATGGCGATCAGAATATCGCTGCTGATGGTTTTGGTTTCACCGCTTTCGATGCGGCTGAGCTGGGAAGGGGCTACGCCGATCCGTTCGGCAAAGTCCTTCTGTGTGATAAACGCGGCCTCGCGCAGATTCCTGATGCGCTGCCCCGGCGTTTCTCTCTCTGCCAATGTGGGTTCCTCCAGATTCCTGATTTGGTTTGATTATACATCACTGGAAGCCACATTGCAAATTCACAATTTTAAAACGGAAAACCTCCAAAATTGTAATTATGCGTGATTTTCTGACAGTCTATACGTTTTCCGTTACAATGTCGCCGTGACCTTTGAAAACCCCATGACCGTCCAATCAGCTACCTTTCCGGGGATGCAGGCCGTGACCACATTCGTGCAGCCTGCCAAGGAAGGAGAAAACGACACCGCGCCACACAAGGCTGCCTGTCCGGAACTGAGCGGAACAATCGGCTGACCGCCTTTAACCATCTTTTTATTTGTTAGGAGGAATGTCTTGAACATCTTTCAATTCGTCAAATCTCAAATTATGACCCGCCATTATCAGTAAAAACGCATATATGAGTTTTTCGCCCGAAATCTGCGTACATACGTGCAAGCGTACCGAAACTCTGTACGGATGTACGTATGTACGCAGAAAAACGCGAAAATCTCCACAATATAGAATTAGGAGGTGCACATGGCGAAAGCGCAATACGCCATCTTGAGATTTTCAAAATATAAAGGGCCAGAAATCAGCAGGATTGAAGCCCATAACGAACGTACCAAAGAGAAATACGCCAGCAATCCAGACGTGGATACGAGCCGGAGCACGCTCAACTTCCACCTGATTCAGCCGGAACATTCCTATCGGGAGGAAGCCGAACGGCAGATCGCCGAAGCGGGATGCCGCGTGAGATCGGACAGCGTGAAGCTGGTCGAAGTCCTGATTGCCGGTACGCCCAGTTTCTTCAAGGACAAGACGCAGGAGCAGATTAAAGAATATTTTGAACATGCGCTTGAATTTCTGAGGCAGAAACAGCGTGCGGAAACCTTTGTGTCCGCCGTCGTGCATCTCGACGAGAAAACCCCGCACATGCACGTCACGTTCGTTCCTCTAACGGAAGATAACCGTTTGAGTGCCAAAAAGATTATCGGCAACAAGGCTAAACTGAGCCAGTGGCAGAGCGATTATTGGACGCACATGGTCGGCAAGTATCCTGATCTTGAACGCGGCGAAAGTGCCGATAAGACCGCCCGCAAGCATATTCCGCCGCGTGTTTTCAAAGAAATGACCCATCTTGCCAAGCAAAGCAGGAAAATCGAAGCGGTTATGGATGACGCAAACGTGTTCAATGCCAAGAGCAAGTTGCAGGAAGTTGAAGCCCTGCTGGAACGGTTTATCCCCAGCGTGGAGCGGATGCAGACGCAGCTTGACCAGTACAAGGTCGCTTTTACGGACACAACTACTGAAAACGCTTCCTTGAAGAAGGAAATTGCAGAACTTCAAAGCAAGCTGGATACCGCCAAACGTGGAAGCGTTCAGAAGAAACTGGATGACGCGCAGCTTTTGAATGATTATCGGGAACTCCGCAGAATTGTAGAGCGGATTCCGCCTGAAATTCTGGAACGCGCCAAACGTCAGGAACGCAGCGCCGCCGCGTCGAGGTGCACGCGATGAGGACGGTGAGCGGATGGCACGGAAAAAGAAAATCATCAACAACATGCCTTATCCGCAGCACGCCATTGACGCGGTTACGCGTTGTCTCTGGCCGGATATCGTGGCTTTCTTTGAAAGCGAAGAAGGACAAAAGGAGTTTGAAGCATGGAAACGTCAGCAGGACAAGGAGCGCGTGGAACAGGAAAATCAGTTAAAGGCAGCATAAGAAAAATTCCGTCAGAGTCAGTGATGAGACTCTGGCGGAATTTTTTCGTTATGGTGGATTATCTTGTTCGGCACTTGGAAGAAGCCCTCCTCCGTCTGCCGTTTTCAAAATAATCGTAGTGGAAGGTAAGAAAAAATCCGAACCCATTTCCGATTTGGAAAATCTGGTTCGGATTATATGTTTCTGGCTCCCCAGGTAGGGCTCGAACCTACAACAACTCGGTTAACAGCCGAGTGCTCTG
>ERZ773208.314-NODE-314-length-47083-cov-11.102769_pt1 | contig 47083 bp, 45 predicted proteins | sample MGYA00581006_ERZ773208 | MGnify/ENA primary metagenome ERZ773208 (study PRJEB29015, sample SAMEA2737793) | human gut metagenome | biome: human gut; feature: human-associated habitat; material: faeces | place: China | collected 2012 ... | reverse complement strand
AATTATTAATATGTTTTTTATTATTAATAATTCAATTATCATTTTAAATTATTTTGTTTTATAATAATACAATGTTTCACGTGAAACATTGTATAAGTAATTATATAATTATTCATAATCTATCAAAAATATACAGACTTTATACATATATAGTTAAAAAATACATTTTTTCATTAAAATTATTGTCATATATATAATAGATTTTATTTATATTTTAAAAAAATACCAGCTAGATAATGTTTCACGTGAAACATCATCTATATTAATTAAATTTAATCTGTGAATATCATAAAATATTATTTAATAAATCGTTATACATAATTTGATTATTAATCTAGAATCATCTTTAATGTTTTAAATTATTTTCTTTAGAATGTTTCACGTGAAACATTCTATAATATATATTCTGCTTTGATAAATATAGGTTAATTAAATATTATAAAACGAGATTTTAAATTTTATTATATAAATTAATATAAAAAGATAATGTTTCACGTGAAACATTATCTTTTATTTTTAAAAAATTGAGTTAATTTATTAGAAAAATTTATTTTATCTTCTATTTTAATAAAATTAGGTTCTTTTTCTGTTAAATGTTCATTCTGATTTATAAAATAATAAGTATTTTTTATTCTTGATTTTCTTATAACCTCTTTACACATTGAACATGGTTCTAATGTAACATATAAATCACAATCATCTAATCTCCAATTATGAAGCTTTTTAGATGCCTTTTTTATAACCAGTATTTCAGCGTGATCTAATATATTGTTAGATTTATTAACTTTATTATAAGATTTCGATATTATTTTATCATTTTTTACTATTAATGCTGCGATAGGAACTTCATTCTTATCTTTTGCTTTAGTAATAAGTTTTAATAATTCTTGTTCAATTTTATTTATTTCCATAACTTCTCCATAATAAACGTACATACATTCGTGTTGTATTTTTCTTACATAAATTAATGTATAAAAAAATGCACACACGAAAAGGGAATGTTAAGGCTGCTATATTTCTATCCTGACCTGGTTCCAATATTTCCGTTGTGCAATTAAAATATATAATATTTTTCTATATTTGTCAAGTCTGTTATACTAGTTAAATATGTTTGTAATTTGTTTGAAAATATTTCCTGGGAAATATTTTGTTCGCTTTTTGTACGCTAAAATATAAAAAGAAACCATTATTCAACAGTTTCTTCAGTATTTTCTTCATCATTTTCATCTTTTGTAGTAGCAATTGTTGTAACTTTTTGATTTTCTTTTAAGTTAATTAATCTAACACCTTGTGTTACCCTACTCATTTTAGATACTTGATTCATAGGTATTTTAATAATAATTCCGCTATTTGTAATAATCATTAACTCTTCATAATCATTTACGTTCTTAACAGCAGCTAAATTACCATTTTTTTCTGTAACATTTAATGCTTTAACACCTTTACTACCTCTATGAGTTAAACGATATTCTTCAATATTTGTACGTTTTCCGTAACCATTTTCTGTAATAATTAATATATCGCTTGTTGGATCAACCTTTTCAGCACTTACACAAATAGCTTCTTCTGGTATTTCAATACCTTTAACACCACTTGCAGTTCTACCCATAACTCTTATTTCATTTTCATTAAATCTAACTAATCTTCCATTTGATGAACCAATAACTATTTCATTATTACCATCAGTTTTTGTAACGAACAATAGTTCATCATCTTCTTTTAATGTAATTGCTATTTTACCGCTTTTTCTAATTGAATCAAATTCTTCAATTTTTGTTCTCTTTACTAATCCTTTTCTAGTAACAAATGTAATATAATCACTATTATCATCTTTTGAAATACTTAATATTGAATTAATTTTTTCATCTTTTTCAATTGGTAATAAGTTAATTATTGGTAATCCCTTTGCTTGTCTACTAAATTCTGGTATCTCATAGCCCTTTATTTTATATACTTTTCCTTTATTTGAGAAGAATAATATATAATCATGAGTCTTAACTGTTACCATTTTTTCTACGAAATCTTCTTCATTAGTAGACATACCTTTAACTCCTACACCACCTTTATTTTGTACTTTATAAGTGTCTGTAGTAAGTCTTTTTATGTAACCTTTGTTCGTTAATGTAACAATTATATCTTCTACAGGTATTAATGATTCATCTTCTATATAATCAATAGCTGTCATATCAATACTTGTTCTTCTTTCGTCAGCATATTTATCTTTAATTTCTAATAATTCTGATTTAATTATACCGAAAATTCGTTCGTCTGACGCTAAAATTGCTTTAAAATCTTTAATTTTTTCTAATAAATCATTTAATTCGTTTTCAATTTTATCTCTTTCTAATCCTGTTAATCTTCTTAACTTCATTTCTAGAATTGCATCTGATTGAATTTCACTTAAACCAAATTTGCTCATTAAACCAGCTTTTGCTTCCTCATCTGATTTAGAGCCTCTAATTAATTTAATTACTTCATCAATATGATCGAGTGCAATTTTTAAACCTTCTAATATATGAACTCTTTTTTCTGCTTTATCTAAGTCAAATTTTGTTCTTCTTATAATTACTTCTTTTTGATATTCAATATATTTTGAAATAATATCTTTTAATCCTAGTGTTTTTGGAACACCTTTATCTAGCATTAAGAATATTATTCCGAAATTAGTTTGAAATTGTGTGTGTTTATATAAATTGTTTAATACAACTTGTGCATTTGCATCTTTTTTAAGTGTAATAGTTATTTTTACACCATTTTTTAAATCTGTATGATAATCTGCTATACCTTCTATAGTTTTATTGTGGACAAGTTCTGCAACCTTATTTTTAAGTTCCATTGTATTAACACCATAAGGAACTTCATCAATAATTATATAATGTTTACCATTTTCTTCTTCAATTCTTGCCCTACTTCTTATAGTAATGGTTCCTCTACCAGTTTCATAAGCCTTTTTAATACCACTATTTCCTAAAATAATACCACCTGTTGGAAAATCTGGCCCTTTAATATGTTCCATTAATCCAAGTGTATCAATTTCAGGATTATCTATATAAGCAATACATCCATCAATTACTTCACCTAAGTTATGTGGTGGAATATTTGTTGCCATACCAACAGCAATACCCATAGTACCATTTACAAGAATATTTGGAAATCTTGAAGGTAATATTTCAGGTTCTTTTTCTGTTTCATCAAAGTTTGGTATAAAATCAACTGTATCTTTATTAATATCTCTTAATAATTCTAGTGAAATCTTTGAAAGTCTTGATTCAGTATAACGCATTGCTGCTGCACCATAACCTTCTATATTACCAAAGTTACCATGTCCATCAACAAGCATATTTCTATAACTAAAATCTTGTGCCATACGAACCATTGCTTCATATATACTTGAATCTCCATGTGGATGATATTTACCCATAACATCACCGACAATACGTGCCGATTTTTTATGAGGTTTATCTGGTGTATAACCTGATTCATACATTGACCATAAAATTCTTCTGTGAACTGGCTTTAAACCATCTCTAAGGTCAGGTAATGCACGTGATACAATAACACTCATTGAGTAATCAATAAATGATGATTCAATTTCTTTAACAATATCATTTTTTTCTAATCTATCTCTACTATGATCCATGATTTACCTCCTATATATCCAAATTCTGTGCATATGGTGCATTCTTTTCAATAAATTGTCTTCTAGGTTCTACTTCTTCACCCATTAATTTAGAGAATGCTGCATCTGCTTCTATTGTATCGTCAACTGTTATTTTTCTAAGAACTCTATGATTTATATCCATTGTTGTTTCATTTAATTCATCTGCATCCATTTCTCCTAAACCTTTCATACGTTGAATTAAAGGTTTAACATTTGGATTAAGTGTTGCTAAATATGCATCTTTCTCATCATCATTTAATACATATTTAGTTACTTTACCATGTTTAATTGAATATAGTGGAGGTTGAGCAGCATATACATGTCCTGCCTCTACAATTGGTCTAAAGAAACGATAGAATAATGTTAATAATAATACTCTGATATGTGATCCATCAACATCGGCATCAGTCATTATTATTATTTTATGGTATCTTAATTTACTTAAATCAAATTCTTCACCAATACCAGTACCAAATGCAGTTATTATTGTTCTAATTTCTTCATTTGATAAAGCTCTATCTAATCTTGCTTTTTCAACATTTAATATTTTACCTCTAAGTGGAAGTATTGCTTGTGTCATTGAATTTCTTCCTTTAATGGCAGATCCTCCAGCCGAATCCCCCTCTACTAGGAAAATTTCACAAACAGATGGATCTTTTTCTTTACAATCAACAAGTTTTCCACCGAAATTAACTACATCTAAATCACTTTTTCTACGAGTTAATTCCCTTGCTTTTTTAGCTGCTACTCTAGCTCTTGCAGCAGTCATTGTTTTATCAACAATTATCTTAGCTTCTTCTGGATTTTCCATTAAGAATCTCTCAAAACCTTCTGCAAAAACATTATCTGCTATTTTTCTAACTTCTGAATTACCAAGTCTACCTTTTGTTTGACCTTCAAATTGTGGATTTGGATGTTTACAAGATATTATCATTGTTAATCCTTCTTTAACATCATCACCTGTTAAAGCGGCATCTTTATCCTTTAAGAAGTTATTTTTTTTAGCATAATTATTAATAATTCTAGTTAAGGCTCTTCTAACACCTTCTTCATGTGTACCACCATCATGTGTATTTATATTATTTACAAATGAATAAATATTGTCTGTATATCCTGAATTATATTGCATAGCAACTTCAAACATAATTCCTGCTTCTTCACCTTGTAAATGAATTATTTCTTCATGAATTGGTGTTTTATTCTTATTTAAGAACTTAACATATTCACTTATACCACCTTCATAATGGAAAGTTTCTTGTTTTTCTACTCCTGATCTTTGATCAGTTAATGTTAATCTTAAACCTTTATTTAAGAATGCAAGTTCTCTTGTTCTAACTTTTAAAGTTTCATAATCATATATATCAGTATCAAATATATCTGCATCTGGCTTAAATGTAACTGTTGTTCCTGATTTATCTTCTTCACAAGCACCAATTACAGTTAATGGTTGTACTGTTTTTCCACCATCAGCAAACTTTACTTCATATATTTTTCCTTCTTTATAAACTGTTACTACAACCCAGCTTGATAAAGCGTTTACAACAGATGCACCAACACCATGAAGTCCACCAGATACCTTGTATCCTCCTCCACCAAATTTTCCACCTGCATGAAGTACTGTATAAACAGTTTCTACTGTGGATATTCCTGTTTTTGGATGAATACCAACTGGTATACCTCTACCATTATCAACAACTGTTACTGAATTATCTTTATTTATTGTTATTTCAATATGATTACAATAGCCTGCTAAAGCCTCATCTATTGAGTTATCTACTATTTCCCAAACTAAATGATGTAATCCTTTAACATCTGTTGTTCCAATATACATACCTGGTCTTTTTCTTACTGCTTCTAGTCCTTCAAGTACTTGTATCGCTGAAGCATCATAATTATTCTCTGCCATCTTTTTCACCTCGTTCATATACTTTTGCATTTTCTACATAAAAAACGTCTGCTTTTTCTATCAATTTTGTATCTATATTATTTATATCCGTAGATGTTATAAAAACTTGTAAATCATTATCTATATATTTAATAATATTTTCTTTCTTTTCTTTATCTAATTCACTAAAAATATCATCAAGAAGTAATATTGGTTTAACATACTTGTTTTCCCTCATCATTTCTATTTCTGATAATTTAAAACAAAGAATTGCTATTCTATGTTGACCTTGTGAACCAAAATTATTAATTTTAACATTATCTAAATATATAGAAAAATCATCCCTATGTACTCCAATTAAAGTAGTCTTTTGTTGTAATTCTTGATAATATACTTTATCATATTTTTCTTTTATTAAACCATATAAATCTTTACTATTCATATCAACAAAAGATTCATATTTAACCAAAATATCTTCTTTTTTAGTTAAATCTTTATAAATCTTCTTAATATGATAATTTATCTTATCGATATAGTTCTTTCTAAAATTAAGAATTTCAATATTTAATCTTATTAATTCATTAGTAAGTACATCGAAATATACTTTATCTATTTTATTACTTGTTTTTAGATACTCATTTCTATTTTTTAAAACTTTATTATAATCATTAATATACTTCAAATAATTATTATAAAATTGACCTATTTCAACATTTAAAAAGTATCTTCTACCCTGTGGTGGACCTTTTAATATTTCAAGATCATCCGGACAAAACATAATAGTATTGATATTTGATAAATATTCACTCATTTTTCTAAGTGGAATATCATTAATACTTACTTTTTTACCTTTTGAATTAATTAAAACTTCATAAGACTTTTTTAATGAATTTTCATGTACAATTTCACCAGTTATTTTAGTAAATAATTCACCTTGTTTAATTAAAAATGAATCTTTACTACATCTATGGGATTTTGTAATAGATAAAACATATATACTTTCTAGGATATTTGTTTTACCTTGAGCATTATTTCCAATAAAAATATTTATCTTTTTGTCAAAATCTATACTAATTTGTGAATAATTTCTGAAATTTACTAAAGAAATTTTCTTTAAAAACATTTTAAACCTATTTTTATGTCCTTTACTTCATTTTGACTCATAAATAATGCTCCTATACATACATACTAATTATACCACAAAAAGGGTATTTTTTATAGGATTTTTAGAAAAAAACAGACTAATTTTTTAACTTTTTTCTGCTTCTTAATATATACTCAAGTTTAGTCGCACGAAGGTATTGATTATCAAAAGATCCATACGAAATATTTATGAAAATCTTCCTTCCATTTTTGAAAAAAACTAATATTTTTCCATTAACTTCTCTGTATTCTTTTATCTTATCTAATGCTATCCAAATACACCCAATTAATCTTGGTGATGTAGTTGGAAAATAGATCATATTTGTACTTTCCTCAATTATAATTGGTGATTTATGGCTGATACCTGTTAAAACCTTTGTTCCTATTCTTCTTCCCATATAAGAACTTCCAAAAAATTCACAACTTTTTTCAATTATTTTCATAGAATTCATATTTATCATAAATTCATTATCTTCTTCTAATACATTTGTAAGATTTTCACCTACTGGTACTATTGCTAGTGTTCTGCTATTAATTTCATAATTTTTCATAATTATCCCCCTAAATTTATTATTTTCCTTCCTTTTTCGAAAATAATTTCTTCTATTAATAGCAACTTTTCTTAAAAATCTTGTCGAAATAAGCAAAAAAAAAGAAATTTCTTTCTTTTTAGTATGTTTTTATTGGTAATAATAATTGAATTAAGTTTTCATCTTCATCAGTTTTAAGAATTATTGGTTTTATATCAGAATTTAATAATATTCTAATATCTTTACTATTTATTGTTTTTAAAGCTTCCATCATAAACTTAGAAGAAAATGCAATTTTAATTTCTTTATCATTATTTTTAGTTATAGCAAGTCTTTCTTCAACACGTCCTATTTCAGGTGTATTTGAGCTTACTATAGCTTCGTTCTCATTAGTTTCGAACTTTATTACATTCTTTTCCTTTTCACTTGTTAAAAGTGCTGCTCTATCGATTACACTATATAATTCATCTAAGTCTGTTTTAATTTCAAGTTCAAAAGTATCTGGAATTAATCTAGATGTATCTGGGAATGTACCATTTAAAAGTCTAGATTGGAATAAAATATTATCAAACTTAAATAAAATTTTATTAGAGAAAATATGAATTTCTACATTTTCGTCATTATCATTCAATATTTTAGCAAGTTCCCCAATATTTTTACCAGGTATAACTATATTAATTAAGTTTTCCACAGTACTATCTAATTCAACTATTTTTTTAGCTAGTCTATAAGAATCAGTTGCGATGCATTCCATCTTATTTCCTTCTATTTTTAAGTTGATACCTGTAAGTATTGGCCTTGATTCTTGCATAGAAGTTGCAAATAATGTTTGATTTACTATATTTTTAATAACTTTTTTACTTAATATAATAGGATTTGTTGATATATCTAAACTTATATTTGGAAATTCACTTGAATCAATACCATTTAAGTTAAAGTTAGAATTTTGTGTATAAATTAATATCTTTAATCCATCTATTATTTCTATATTAATAAGACCATCAGGTAATTTTCTAATTATTTCAAGTAAATATTTACCTTGAATAATAATTGTTCCTGTGGAAACTATATTATCTATATATTTCTTATCAATAAAACATTCTATATCTATATCATTATTAGTAGCTGTTAAAAATAATCCTTCATTTGTTAAATTAAATTTAATTCCTCCAAGTACAGGTATTACATTTTTAGTAGATACTGCTTTTGATACGTTATTTAAATTTTCTAATAATATTTCTTTTTTAATACTAAATTTCATATTAACCCTCCTAAACTGATTATATCATATTATTTATTATTTAAATATGTTATTTTTATTATTACTGTTGAAAAAGTTGAAAACTTTATATTTATTTATTTTATAAAGGTTTACGAATTTTTATCCTGTGTATAACTGTTGATAAAATATGTGCATTTTTATATTTTCCTGTGTATTATTCTAATTTTGAAATAATTTCATTAATAATATTATCTAGTTGTTTGTTCTCTTTTCTTTCTTTTTCAATCTTATCACATGAATGCATAACTGTTGAATGATCTCTTCCGCCAAATTCTATACCAATTTTAGGAAATGATTCATCCGTTAGTTGTCTCGACAAATAAATTGCTATTTGCCTTGGAAAAGCAATAGTTGCGACCCTTTTCTTTGATTTTAGGTCTTCGACTGATACATTATAGTGTTCTGCAACCACTCTTTGTATTTTTTGTATATCATTTTTAAAGTTAGTCATAGGTGTTATAGTACCTTTTAATGCTTCAATAGTTAAATCAAGTGTTATTTCTTCTTGAAAAAATATTGTAGAATAAGCACAAACTCTTGTTAAAGCACCTTCTAAACTTCTTACATCTGATGGACACATATTTGCTATATAATCAATCGCATCATCACTTATATGCCTTGAAAAATCCATGTTTGCCATCTTTTTTCTTAATATTTCTCTTCTTAAATCATTATCCGGTGGAAAAATATTTACTTTTAATCCCCAGTTAAATCTTGTTCTTAGCCTATCCTCTAAATGTTTCAAATCATCTGGAGAACTATCTGATGATATAATAATTTGCTTTTTATCATCATATAATGTATTGAATGTATGGAAAAACTCATTTTGTGTTTTAGGAGCATTTCCTAAAAATTGTATATCATCAATTATGAGTACATCAATATTTCTGTATTTATCTTTAAATAAATCTACATAATCAAAATTAGTTCCGTCTTTATCTTTCTTATTTAATCCTAAAAAATCATTAATAAATTGATCACTAGTAACATATAATACCCTTTTATTTGTATTTTTTACAATATAATTACCAATTGCCTGCATTAAATGTGTCTTACCAAGACCACTATTACCATATATAAACAAAGGATTATACATTTTACCAGGATTTTCAGCTACAGCAAGCGCTGTTGCTTGTGCAAATCTATTACTCTCACCTACTATAAAATTTTCAAAAACATAATCAGGATTTAAATTTGCTTTTTCTGAACTATTATAAGGTACACCAAGTTCTTCTTCTTCCTCTTTTTTTACAGTAATCTTTTTATTATTGTATTCATTTTCAAGAATGAACTCAAAATTAAAGTTAGTTCCTGTTATACTGTTGAAAATATCACTTATTATATCAATGTAAGATTCAGATAAATGTTTTTTATGAGCGATAGTTGGAACAATGATTACAGCGTGTTCTTCATTTAATTCAACAAGTTTTGATGTGCTAAACCAAGTATCATACGATAAACTATTTAATTTAGTCTTCATTATACTTAGAAATTTATTCCATATATTATCAATGTTCATGAACTATCACCTCCCCCTGATTAGATAGTAAAGTTATAAACTTATTATAACTCATTTTTATTCATTTTCAAGGCTAAAAATTAGTAAACAACACTTATCAACATAAAATGTGGAAACTACTCTATATAAAATAAGGGATTATAATACTTTTCCACATTTTCCACAAATTTACAATTAACAGGTACTTTTTAAACAACCATTATTTTTCCACATTGTTGTGGAAAATATTGATAACTTTATTTGACTATATATTATAAAGAAAAAATAAATATTTTTCCACAAAAAACTGTTAAAAAGTAAAAAAATATCAAAATATTAAAAAAACAGATGTTTAAATCTGTCTTAAGTATTCAGCAGTATTAAATAATTTCATACCATTTGAGCCTTTTAAAAGAATAATATCATCTTCTTTTAGGTAATTTTTAAGAAATTCATGTGAATCACTTTCATTATTAAATATATTTATATCTTTATTAAAGTTATTTTTAATAAGTTCATCTTTTATAAATTTGACTTCATTACCTACTAGTATTACACCATCAATATCCTTATTTAATATATAATTACCTATTTTCCTGTGTATATCTTCTGAATAATCACCAAGTTCTAAAATGTCACCTATCATTAATAGTTTTCTATTATAATTAGATTTAGAAATCATATCTATAGAATTAATTAATGAATCATAACTGCAATTATATGTATCATTGATTATTGTAGTACCAGTTTTATTTATTATTTTTTCAAGTCTATTACTAGGTAATTTGAAGGTTTCTATACCCTTTTTAATCTTTTCATCACTTATATTAAGTTCTTTTCCTACTGCATATGCAAATAAGCTATTATAAATAAATGCTTCACCAGGTGCATTAACCTCAAAATCAGTATCTTTTATTTTAAATTTACTACTAAAAATTTCATCAACTATATCTGTTGCCATATAATTACTTTTATTATTTATACCAATAGTTTTTATATTAACATTAATTTTATCTAAATTATTATGAAGCATATCATTATCATTATTTATAATAAGAGTACCATTTTCTTTAAGTCCATCGATAATTTCAAGTTTAGCCTTTAATATATTTTCTCTAGAACCAAGATTTCCAATATGAGCAGTACCTATATTAGTAATAACTGCGATAGTTGGTTTAGCTATTTTACTTAACAAAGTTATTTCATTTAAATGATTCATACCCATTTCAAGAACCATGGCGTTATGGTCTTTTAATTTTAATATAGTTAGAGGAAGACCTATATGATTATTATAGTTTCCTTCTGTTTTTAAAACATTATATTTAGTACTTAATACACTTGATATTATTTCTTTAGTACTTGTTTTACCTACACTACCTGTAACTGCAATAACGGGTATATCATATAATGATCTTTTATATGCTGCTAGTTCTTGAAGAGATTTAATAGAATTATCCACAAGAATAATTGTTTTATCATTGTAATTTCTAAAATCTATATCTTTAACAGACTCTTTTTCTAGTATGCAAGCACTTGAACCCTTTTTAAAAGCATCTTCATAAAATAAATTACCATCAAAAGTTTCACCTTTAATTCCTATGTAACAATCATTTTCATTAATTTCTCTAGTATCTTTAGAAAAATTTTCTATTTTTAGATTTTCATTACCAATTATAAGACTTGCATTACATTCTCTTATAATATCTTTTACTAATATTTCTTTCATAAATTACCTCTTTCCAGCAATAACGCTTGAGCATTTTGAAATTTCATCAATCATTTTTTCATCAACAGGTTTACCTTCAATTATAATATCTTTTCCAGCACCAAATGGACTAATTTTCATACTTTCTTCCATTTCATCTTCAGTAAGAAATTTAAAGTCTTTTAAATCTTTTATATATTCATCTTCTTTAATGCCTTTTTCTTCTAATTGTTCTTTAGTTAAACCATCAAATACGTCATATATTTTACCCTCATATAATACACCGCAATGTCTATAATCATTTTTCATAACAAATTTTGCATCAGGGAAATAATGTTTTATTATTTTTGCAAGTTCGTAGCAACCTCCATTAGAAAAATAATATACAGAATCAACATAATCTATATATGAACTAAATTCATCATTAAATAAATCAATTGTAAATGTTATAAATTTACTAATATTATCAAGTTTAAGCATTGTTCTTCTCCTTTATAAAATTTTTAACTATTTCTTGGTCACTAAAATGATGTTTTTCAGTACCAATTATTTGGTAATCTTCATGACCTTTTCCAAGTATCATTAATATGTCATTATCTTTTAACATATTCATTCCTTTTATAATAGCTTTTTTTCTATCAAAGATAATTTCATGATTAACTTTATTTAATCCAGTAACTATGTCATTCATAATTTGTTTCTCATCTTCAGTTCTTGGATTATCATCAGTAAATATTACATAATCAGAATTTTCTTCTGCTACTCTACCCATTATTGGTCTTTTTGTTCTATCTCTATCTCCACCACAACCAATAATAGTTATAATTCTTCCCTTTTTATATTGATTTGCGCTCATTAAAACATTAATAACTGCATCAGGTGTATGAGCGTAATCAACAAATACACTATTTGTATTATATTTAATCATTTCCATTCGTCCTGCAGGTGCCATTAAATCTTTAGTAATATTAATAATACTATCAATACTAAATCCTAATTTATGTACAATCATAAGCGCAGTTAAATAGTTATATACATTATAACTACCTACCATATTTATTTGTGTATTATATACTTTATTTTCATAACTAAATTCTATTTTTGTGTGCAAATGTGATAAAGAATAATCTTTTATTAAAACATCAGCATTAGTTTTACCAATAGTTATATTTTTATTTTCATTTAACATGAATTTTTCATGATGAGGGTCATCCTTATTTATAATAGCGACTTTCTCTCCCCTAGTTTTTTCAAATAATTTTCTTTTAGCGTTTGCGTAATTTTCTAAAGTTTTATGATAATCTAAATGATCTTGTGTAAGATTTGTAAATGCTACTTCATCAAATTTAAGTCCAAATATTCTATTTTTATCAAGTGCATGACTACTTACTTCCATAACAACATATTCACAGCCATATTCTTTTGCTTCTAGAAGCATATCATAAAGTAAATCAGTGTCAGGAGTAGTATTATTTAATAATCTTTTAGTATTTCCATAATAGAAACCAATTGTACCAATATATGCACATTTCTTACCAAGTAATGTTAATAATTGATATACTAAGTAACAAATTGTAGTTTTACCATTAGTACCAGTTACTCCAATTAATTTCATATCTTTAATTTTAGGATAATAATTTTCATAAAGATAATTATTTAAATATTCTTTTGTGTTTGGTACAACAACAGTTTCAATACTATAATTACCCTTTTCACATATAATTTTAGAGGCACCATTTTTAATAGCGCTTTCAATAAAGTCATGTCCATCAGTATTTACATTCTTAATCGCAATAAATGTATCGCCAGGCTTAACCTTTCTAGAATCAGTTTTTAGTTCTATCATCAACTCACCTCTAATTAATTATATCATAATGATTTTAAATTAATAACGAAAAAATAATATAAAAATATAAAAAATAAATAAAATATGTTAAAATTATATAAGGAAGTGGGAAAATGGTTATACTTAATATAGAAAAATATAAAAGTTTAAAAGAAGAAATAACTAAAATAAAAAATGGTGAATCAAATAATAAAATAGAAGATATAGTTATAGAAATGAAAAAATGTATCGACTTTCAGGAAAAGCACGAATTAGATAATGATGTAGAAGAAATTATAAATATTTTTGTTGATAAATTTGAAGAAAAAACTGGTGGAATAGCTTCTGAAACATTTACTGAGGGATTTTGTTATTATTTTGCCTTAATGCTAAAGAAAATGGTAGAAGAAATATTAAAGGAAGAGGCTCAAATATATACTACATATTTAAATGGAGTTCATGCTATAGTAAAAGTTAGAAATAATTTTTATGATATAAATGGAAATATAAATAATAAATATGATAAATTAGGTTATAAGAGAAATGATATTGATTTAAACAAATATTTTATTTCTGAAGGAGAAAATTTTTGGCTTTTTAGTGATTTATGCACTATTGCAAGAGGAAAAGAAATAATATTAAAAGAAGAAAAATTATGTGATACAATAACTGATGAACTTATAAAAGAGTTAAAATATTCGTAAAAAAATTGTAAAAAGAGAAAAAATGTTTGACTTTATAAGAAAAAATGTATATAATTGAAATGTTTTATGAACTTGGAGGTGCAAAAATGAAAAGAACTTTTCAACCTAATAATAGAAAAAAAGCAAAAAAACATGGATTTTTTTCTAGAGTAAAAGGTAAGGTATTAAATAATAGAAGAAAAAAAGGACGCAAAACTTTATCTAAATAATTCCACTTTTTATTAGTGGTTTTTTTTGTAAGTAGGTGAAAAAAATGAAAAAAACTAATATAATAAAGAAAAATTTTGATATAAGTAAAGTATTAGATTCAAAAAAAGGCTATAGAAATAGATATTTTAATGTTTATTATAATGAAAATAATGTAGGAAAATATAGATTTGCGGTATGTGTATCTAAAAAAATAGGAAATGCTGTAACTAGAAACAAAGTAAAAAGACAAGTAAAAGATGTTATAGATAAAAGCAATTTAGTATTTAATTCTAATACTGATTATGTTATAATAATAAGGAAAGAAATTAATGAAATAAAATATAGTGAAATTAAGCAAAAATTAATGGATCTATTAAAGAAAGTAACAGATTAGGAGAAACTTATGAAAAAAAGCAAGATAATGAAAATATTAGTTGTAGTGCTATCAATATTTATAATAACTGGTTGTACAACAACACTAAAAGATCCAAAAACTAAAAAGGTTATAACTTATGAAGATGAAAAAGTTAAAATAACTTTAAATGAAAATATATTATGTAAACCAACAAATAAAGGTTTAATAAAAGAATATAATAAATATAAAAAACAAATTGATATATCTAAATTACCAGATTGTGATAAATTTAAACCAAGTGATGCAAATTATAATAACTTATGGGAAACTTTAGTAGTTAAGCCACTTGCTTGGTTAACATTAAAAATTGGTAGTTTAGTAAAAAGTTATGGTATTGCACTTATAATTTTATCAATAATAATAAGATTAATACTTGCGCCATTTACTAAAAAAACTGCTATGCAATCAGAAAATATGAAAAAAATGCAACCAGAAATGGATAGAATAAATAAAAAATATGAAAATAAAACAGATCAAGATTCAATGACTAAAAAATCAATGGAAACAATGGCATTATATAAGAAATATGATATAAATCCATTCTCAAGTTGTTTATTTGCATTTATTCAAATACCATTATTATTTGGTTTCTTAGAAGCAATAAATAGAGTACCAGTAATATTTGAAGAAAACTTATTTGGTCTTATACTTGGAACAACACCATTTAAAGCAATTACATCAGGTCATATTGAATATGCAATAATAGTTATATTAATTGGTGCTACAACATTTATTTCTCAAAAATTAAATACAACAGCGCCAACACCTCAAACAAATGATATTAATCCAAATACAATGATGAATTTCATGCTTGTAATGATTGTAATAATGTCACTTAATTTCTCAGTAGCATTATCATTATATTGGATTGCATCAACATTATTTACTATTGTTCAAAACTTAATAGTTATTAAAACAAGTAAAAAGAAAGAGGTAAAGTAATATGAAAGAATATTTATATGAAGGAAAAAATGAAGAAGAATTAATACTTAAAATGCTTAATGAACTAGGTGTTAAAGAAGATGAAATCTTATATGTAACAAAGGAAGAAACAGTAGGATTATTAAAAAAGAAAAAAGTAACAATTAAAGCAATTCTTAAAACTGATGTTTTAGAATATTCAAAGAAATTTGTTACAGATTTAGTAAATGCTATGGGATTAGATGTTAAACTTGAAACAAAAAGAGGAGAGAATAATATACTAATTAAATTATACTCAGATAATAATCCAATATTGATAGGTAAAAATGGAAGAACATTAATGTCAATTCAAAATATACTTCATCAATCAATATATGCTAAAACTGGCATTCATGTAAATATTTTATTAGATGCATCAAACTATAAAGAAAAGAAACAAAAAAACATTGAATATATGGCAAAAAAACTTGCAAAAGAAGTAGTTCAAACAGGAATAGAAATTAAAATGGATTCAATGAATTCATATGAAAGACATTTAGTTCATGATGTTTTAAGTAATTATAGGGGTGTAAAAACTGAAAGTGAAGGAGAAGAACCTAATAGATGTGTTGTTATTAAACCATCTAAATAGGCTTCTTTTTTTTGACAATACATATTAAAAATGTTAATATATTCGCTCGAATGGGGGAAGTATTTATGGATAACATTTATTTTACTAGAGAAGAATTTAATAAACTATGGAATAAATTAGAATATTTAGGAAGAGGAGGAGAAGGAATTTGTAAAAGACTAAATAATAAAGAAATAATCAAATATTTAGATAGTCCTTATGCTAATTTTGATGGAGAAAAGATACTTAAATTTAAAGAATTTAAATCAAAAACATATTTATTTCCATATAAAATAGTTTGTATTGATAATGAAATAATGGGATATATTACAAGATATTCTAGTGGTAAAAATCTTATTGAAGTTCCAAGAGATACCATAAGATTTGATAAATTTATAATTGGTTCAAAAAATGTAGAAGATGATACAAAGAACTTGTCTGATGAAGGAGTATTAACACATGATATATTGTTTAATATACTATATAAAAACGGAATATTTCATATGATTGATACATATTATTACGAAATAGTAGATGAAGATAATGAAAGTTTATACAAAAAAAATATAAGTTATTTTAATTATAGTTTATTAGAATTTTTAGTAAAAGACAGATTTTATAAATTTGTGTTTACATCAAAAGAGCTAACTGAGTTATACAAAGAAGCAGAAAATGGAGAATCGATAATATCATTTTTAGAAATGTTAAGACAAAGACTTAGTGAATATTGTGATAAAGATGTAAAAGTTGTTAGAGATGCTAAAAAAGCAATAACATTATGTCATAAATCTGTATATCCAGAATACTTTTAATGAAAACTTCGTATTTGAAGTTTTTATTATGTTATAATAAAAAAAGGAAGTGATTTTTTATGAACGATACAATATGTGCTATATCAACAGCATTAGGTGTAGGAGCAATTTCAATAATAAGAGTTAGTGGAGATGAAGCAATAGATATTGTTAACAAAATATTTGATAAAGATTTAACTAAAAAAGAATCTCATACTATAAATTATGGACATATAGTTTATAATGGTGAAATAATAGATGAAGTAATGGTAAGTATAATGAAATCACCAAAAACATTTACAAAAGAGGATATAGTTGAAATAAATTCACATGGTGGTGTTGCTGTAACAAATAAAGTACTAGAAATATTACTTTTAGAAGGTGCAAGACTCGCAGAACCAGGAGAATTTACAAAAAGAGCCTTTTTAAATGGAAGAATTGATTTAGTAGAAGCAGAAAGTATAATGGATTTAATAGAATCAAAAACAGAAACATCTAGAAAACTAGCAATAAGTGGAATGGAAGGAAAAGTATCAAAATTAGTAAAAAATATTATAGACAATTTAGTAAAAGTAAATGCAAATATTGAAGTTAATATAGATTATCCAGAATATGAAGATATTGAAATTGTAACAAAAGAAAAAATAGAGGAAATGTCTAAATATATAAATAAAGAATTAACAAAACTATTAAATGAATCAGAAAATGGAAAACTTATAAAAGATGGAATAAATACACTAATTTTAGGTAGACCAAATGTTGGTAAAAGTTCTATATTAAATAAACTTATAGAAGAAGACAAGGCAATAGTAACTAGCGTTGCGGGTACAACAAGAGATATAGTAGAAGGTCAGATAAGAGTAAATGGAATTTTACTTAATATAATAGATACCGCAGGTGTAAGAGAAACAGAAGATATAGTAGAAAAAATAGGTGTAGAAAAATCATTAAGTTTAGTAAATGATGCAGATTTAATAATACTTGTATTTAATAATAATGAAAAATTAACTGATGAAGATAAAAAATTACTTGAATATACAAAAGAAAAAAAGAGAATAATAGTAATAAATAAAATAGATTTAGAAAATAATTTAGATATTAGTAATTTAAAAAATGAAAGAATAGTAAAAGTTTCAGCATTGAAAGATAGTGGTATTGAAAACTTAAAAAATGAAATAAATGATATGTTTAATCTGGAAGAAATTAATTTAGGAGATTTTACTTATTTATCAAATTCAAGACAAATATCACTTGTAAAGAAAGCAGTAGAAATATCGAAAAATTTAGAGGATGCTTTAAATAATGATGTACCAATTGATTTACTTGAAATAGATATAAAAGAAATTTGTGAAATACTTGGAGAAATAATAGGCGAGAGTTATGATGATAAATTAATAGATACATTATTTAGTAACTTTTGTTTAGGAAAGTAGGAAATAATGAAGAATATAGGAATAATAGGGAGTGGTAGCTTTGGATGCGCACTCGCAAACGTATTAATAAAAAATCATAATGTAAAAATATGGTCCTTTAAAAAGGAAGAAGCAGATGTAATAAATAATGAACATAGATGTATGTTTATTGATAATTCAAAACTAGATGAAAGAATAGTGTGTTATACAAATTATGAAGATGTAATAGAAGATTCAGAATATTTAATTTTAGTAACTCCATCAAGTGTAATTAGAAACACATGTCAAAATATAAAAAAATATGTTACAAATCAAAAAATAATAATCGCATCAAAGGGTATGGAAATAGGAACTAATAAATTTTTAATAGATATTGTAAAAGAAGAGTTAGATTTAAAATATATTGGAGTAATCTCTGGACCAAGTATAGCAAAAGAAGTAATAAATGATTTGGGATTAAAGGTTGTATTCGCATCTAATAATAGTGATTATAACAATGAAATAAAAAATAATTTTGAAACAGATAAATTTAAAATAGAATTAAGTGATGATGTAATTGGAACAGAATTAGGTGGAACATTAAAAAATATTATATCAATCGCATCAGGATTAGTTAATGGTCTTAATTTAGGAAATAATATGAACGCTATTCTTATTACAAAAGGACTAGAAGAAATAAAAAAAATAGGACTAAAATTGGGTGCTAAAGAAGAAACATTTTATGGTTTATCAAGTCTTGGAGACTTATTAACAACTTGTTTAAGTAATGAAAGTAGAAATAATAGATGTGGAATACTTTTATCACAAGGTAAAAAAATAGAAGAAATAAAAGAAGAAATAGGTATGGTTATTGAAGGACTTGATGCTTTAAAAATAGCGTACAATATATCACAAAAGTATAATATTAACACTAAAATAATAAATACACTTTATGATATTATTTATAGTGAGAAGAATAAAGAATCTATAATAGACGCAGTATTAAACTAAAGAGGTAATTATGAATAAAAAGGTAATAATTGGAAACTTTAAAATGAATTTACTTCCAAATGAAGTAGTTTTATATATTGAAAATTTAAAAAAAGATATAAAAAGTAATAATGAAATTGTATTATGTGTTCCATATGTGGATATTCCTTATGCATCAAATATAGTAAATGATACTAATATTTATGTTGGTGCCCAAAATATGTATAGCAGAGAAGAAGGAGCATATACAGGTGAAATATCAGTAAAAATGTTAAAATCTATAAAAACAGATTATGTATTACTTGGTCACTATGAAAGAAGATTATATTTTAATGAGACAGAAGAAGAAATAAATAAAAAACTTATATTAGCGTTAAAATATAATATAAAACCTATTGTGTGCATTGGATCAAATGAGTCATTAGAAAATGAAATAAATATGATATTAAAGGATATTAAAAAAGAAAGTATAAATAATATAATATTTATTTATGAGCCAGTATTCTCAATAGGCACTGGTAATGCATTAAATAAAAATGAAATAATAGATAAAATAAAATTAATAAAAAATATAATTTTTAAAAAATATGATGAAGAATTTAATAATCTAACATTAGGTTATGGAGGAAGTATTAATTCGAATAATATATTTGATATAGTTAATAATGATGAAATAAATGCAATATTAGTAGGATCATCATCATTAAATGAAAAAGAATTTGCAAATATAATAAATTTAAGTTCATAAAAAAACAGGATATCCTGTTTTTTTGTGTTTTTTAAACGTTATTTAATATAAACCCCATTCAGCAAACTTCTCAAATCCACCAATGTTATTAATATATTCTCTAGCTTCATCAACAATTTCATTATAAGGTTTTCCATCAATCATATCATCCCCAATTGCACAGAATAGTTCTACTTCTTTACCTGTTTCTTGAGCTTTCTTAAACGCATAAATATTTATACTTACATCTGCTTTTGATAGATCTTTACCATGAATTCCTCCACCTGTTACAGATTGAGCCATATCAGAACCAAGTTTTCTATTTGTCGCACCAGTATCAACATTTGTGCCACCTTCCCATTCTCCTAATGGATTAATTATTATTTTTAGATTTTTTGTGTCTATTACTTCATTTATTATATTTTGTATTTTTTCATTCGTTGCATTAGATTGACATACTATTAATTGATCTTCTGTAAGAATATATTTTCCATCATATGGAATATTATCATATAATTTTCTTGCTAGTTTACTTATTTGTTTTTCTAGATTATTAAGTGGTACACCTTTGAAAATACCATTATCTCCACATTTGATTCTTTCACTTTGATTTTTAGCAAGTTTTTCATCTTGAGGTACTATTTTTAAATTTAATTTAATTTTATTACTGCCTGTAATCCTTTCTAATATATTTACTATATCAATTTTCTTTATACCAACATTAGTTTCAATTATGACATTACACTCATTATGACCAATTAAAACTTCAACAGCTATTTTTGGATTTTCATTATTTTTGTATGCAAGATCTACTATTGCACCTGCAATTCTGTCTGCTACCTTGTCTGGATGACCAGGATTTACTTTTTCAATCATATATATTTCCTCCTTTTTACATCTAATAAAAAAACACCCAAGATAACTTTCTTGAGTGTAAAAAGTTATCTTATAGAATCTAGCATTACCACCTAATTTAATAGGTTGGTGCGATTTCATTGGGCTAGTCCCTCCATCGCTCTTTATAAGATGTTGAACTAATTATACCTTAATTATTTTTTTCTAACAATATTTTTACCAAAAAATTTTTAATATTTAGTGGAAAAGTAATAACATGTGGAGAATATAACATATGAAAGAGTTATTTCTATGAGAGGAGGAAAAATTGAATAACTCTTATCAAAAAATAATAAAGGAGGAACTTTGGTTACAATAAAAGGATATACAAATAATCCAGAACTAAGAAAAAAAGAGGTAATACCAGGAACATTTGATGCAGTATTTAAAGCAGTATTAACAGAAGAAAAAGAAGTACTCGCAGAAATAATAGAACTAGTAATTGGTATACCAAAAGAAGAAGTAATAAAAAATGGAGTAATAATAAATAGTGAGTATGTAAGAGAAAATATAATTGAAACAGATAAAAAGTCAGATTTATTAATAAGTATAGGAGATAATGTAATAAATTTAGAAATGGATAGAAGATATTATTCAGGCTCAAATAAAAAGAATAATAAATATATACATAAAATAGTAAATCATTATAATCCAAAGAATACAGTTCAAATATGTTTTACAAGTTATAAAGAAGGAGAAGAATTAAAAGGAGAAAAAAAGTCAATAAGAAAATATATGTTTCAAGATAGTGATGGAAATGTAGAAGATTATGGACTAGAAAAATATAAGATAGACCTTGAATATATAGAAAATAAATATTATAATAATGATGAGTTAACTAGAAGAGAAAAAATCTTCTTAATGTTTAAAGAATCAAATAGAGAAATATTAAAAGAAATCTCGAAAGGAGATAAAATTATGGATAAAATATATAAAAGATTAGACAAATTATCAGAAGATGAAGCATTATCATTATTATATGATGAAAAAGAAAGAGAAGAAGAAAAGAAACAAGCAGAAATAGAATATGCAGAAGAACATGGATTAAATAAAGGTATAAAACAAACTGCTAAAAATATGCTTGAGAGAAATATGAATATTGATGTAGTAGCAGAAATAACAGGTTTGTCTTTAGAAGAAGTTATAAAGCTAAAAGAAGATATATAAAAAACTAAACAGTTACATTAGAATATATTGTAATTGTTTTTAGTTAGTTAAATATGTAAACATAAAATAATAAATCTTTAAAAATTTGACAAATTAGCAGTTATCTGCTATCATAATGCTCGACTTTTGAAGGGGAAAATAATATGTCAAATATAAAGGTTAATGAATATGTATTAAAAGATCCAAGATTTAATAAAGATAGAACAGTTGTTAATATGAGTGATATACATAGTAATGTAGTTGCTTTAAATAATATAGTAAAATTATTAGAGGAAATTAAAGCAAGTTATATCTATGTTCCAGGAGACACATTAGATAGTATTGATAATCCACATAATAAAGAAATTATGGAATTATTAAAGAAAGTGGGAAATATATCACAAACATTCTTATCTGTAGGTAACCACGAAATGTGTGAATTATCTTATGAAACAGGAAAAAAAGAAGAAGTGGAATCAAAAGATTATATTGACTTTTTTATAGAAGTTGCAAAACAAACAGACTGTATTCCTATGATTTCTGATTTTTCAAAAATAGATTTAGCTGACGATTTATCAGTAAGTGCTGCAAATGTACCATTTTCATATTATGGAAAAAAAGAAAACTTAGAACAATATAAAAAACTTTTAGAAAATGTAAAAGAAAAAATGGATGAAAATAAATTTAATGTATTATTACTTCATTCACCTAATTCTTTAATTCAAAATGGAAAAATAGATAGATCATCAGATGTAATTAGAAATATGAATTTAATATTATGTGGACATAATCATGGTGGATTAATGCCAACATTTGCTCAAGATATATTAAAAGGACATCGTGGTTTAGCAGGACCTTATGCTAAATTATTCCAACCAAATGCATATGGTGTATATAATGAAGAAGATACATCAGTATTAGTATCTAATGGTGTTACTAAAATATCTGCTACATCAGAAGCAGGTAAAATAAATGGAATATTAAATAAAATATATACTCCAGAAATAGATGTAATACATATGGTACAATCTGATGAACATTCATTAAAATTAGAAAATAGAAGTGTTCGTAAATTTTAAAACTACTAAAAGTAGTTTTTCTTTTATTGTGTAAAAATAAATCTTGTAGTATAATACAAGTGCAAAAAAGAAGGTTGATTAAAATGAAATATGAAATAATTGTAGTTGGTGGAGGACATGCTGGATGTGAAGCAACACTAGCTTCTGCCAATAAAGGTCACAAAACATTGCTTGTTACAGGTTCAAAAGATACAATTGCGATGATGCCATGTAATCCATCAATAGGTGGTTCTGCAAAAGGAATAGTTGTAAGAGAAATAGATGCACTTGGCGGATACATGGGTAAAGTTGCAGATAAAACATTACTTCAAATGAAACTTTTAAATAGTAGTAAAGGACCTGCTGTTAGATCACTTAGAGCGCAAGGTGACAAAATTACTTATCCAAAAGAAATGTTAAGAATATTAGAAGAACATAAAAATATAGATATAATTGAGGAATTGGTAGAAGATTTAATAGTAGAAAATAATAAAATAAAAGGTGTTAAATTATCCACAGGAAAAGAGATTATGTGTGATGCTGTAATTCTTACAACTGGAACTTATATGAAGGCAAATATATTAGTAGGTGATAAAAGAACAGTTTCAGGACCAAAAGGAACAAGACCTTCTTTATACTTAAGTGAAAATCTAGAAAAATTAGGATTTAAAATACTTAGACTTAAAACAGGAACTCCACCTAGAATTGATAGAAGTACAATAGATTTCTCAAAGACTAAAAGAGAAGATGGAGATGACAAACTATATACATTTTCATTTGATAACAAACCTTATTATACTGTGGAAAACCAAGAACCATGTTATTTAACTTATACAACAGAAGAAACTCATAAAATTATTAGAGATAATTTAGGTAAATCTAGTATGTATGGTGGTTTTTATGAAAAATTAGGAACTGGACCTAGATATTGTCCATCTATAGAAGATAAAGTAGTAAGATTTGCAGATAAAGAAAGACACCAATTATTCTTAGAACCAGAAAGTAAATATTATGATGATATATATCTTCAAGGTTTTTCAACGAGTATGCCATATGATGTACAAGAAGAAATGGTACATAGTTTACCAGGACTTGAACATGCTAAAATACTTAGATATGCATATGCGATAGAATATGATGCCATAGACTCAAGAGATTTAAAACCAAGTCTAGAAACTAAAATAATAGATGGATTATTTACTGCAGGACAAATAAATGGTACAAGTGGTTATGAAGAAGCAGCAGGACAAGGATTAATCGCGGGAATAAATGCAGGATTAAAACTAGAAGGAAAAGATCCATTAATCTTAGGAAGAGATGAATCTTACATTGGTGTACTTATAGATGATTTAGTAACAAAAGGTGTAAAAGATCCATATAGATTACTTACTTCAAGAGCAGAATATCGTTTATTACTAAGACATGATAATGCTGATATTAGACTTAGAACTCATGGTTATGAAGTAGGTTTAATTAGTGATGAACAATATAATAGATTAAAAGAAAAAGAAAAGGATATAAATTTAATAATAGAAGAATTAAAGAATATAAAAATAAAAGATGAAAAAAATATTACTGCATATGATTATTTAAAAAGAACAGAAGTATCAATTAATGATGTAAAAGATAAATTAAGTAAGGAATATGATGAACTAGAATTAGAACAAGCAGAAATCATGATTAAATATGAAGGATATATTAGAAAAACAAGAAAAGAAGCAGAAAAAATGAAAAAGTTAGAGAACAAAAAAATTCCTAAAGATATTGATTATGATAAAGTTCCTAATTTAGCTAGTGAAGCAAGAATAAAATTAAAAGAAGTAAGACCAGAAAGTTTTGGACAAGCACTTAGAATAAGTGGAGTAAATCCATCAGATGTATCTATTTTATCTGTTTATATGAAGAGGTATTTTAATGAATAAGAATGAATTTGTTTTAGCACTAAAAAATCTTGGAATAGATATAACAGAAGAAAAACTAAACAAATTAGATAAATACTATGATTTGTTAATAGAGTGGAATAATAAGATAAATCTAACTAGAATAACAGATAAAGAGGAAGTTTATTTAAAACATTTTTATGATAGTTTAACATTAATAAAAGCATATGATTTAAATAAGAAAATTAAGGTTTGCGATGCAGGAACAGGTGCAGGATTTCCTGGAATAGTTCTAAAGATAGTATTTGATAATATTGATATTACACTTGTAGATGCATTAAATAAAAGAGTTATATTTTTAAATGAGGTTATAAAAGAGTTAGAGTTAAAAAATATTACTACTGTACACTCTAGAATAGAAGATTTTGCTAAAGAAAATAGAGAAAAATTTGATTTAGTTACTTCAAGAGCAGTTTCTAGACTAAATTTATTAGATGAACTATGTATTCCTCTTGTAAAAGAAAATGGTTATTTTATACCAATGAAAGCAAATATAGAAGACGAAATAGAAGAAGCAGAATCTGGAATAAAAAAATTAGGTGCACAAAAAGAAGAAATAATATCATTTCTTTTACCTAAAGAAGAATCTGTTAGAAACTTAATAAAGATAAAAAAAGTGAATAAAACAAGTATTAAATATCCAAGAGTATTTGATAAAATCAAAAAAAATCCACTATAATGCGGATTTTTTTGTTATAATTATTATAGTAAAGGGAGTATTAATATGAATAAGAATATAATAGTTATAAATGGTACAGGTGGAAGTGGAAAAGATACATTTGTAGAATATGTTTCTAAATATGCTAAAGTATATAATTTTTCATCAGTAGATAAAGTAAAAGAAATAGCAAAATTAATAGGTTGGACAGGTACAAAAACTGATAAAGACCGTAAATTTTTAAGTGATTTAAAAAAATTAACAACAAATTATAATGATATGTCTTTTGTTTCAATAAAAGAAGCTATTAATAAATTTAATTCTTCAAATGATGAAATAATGTTTATTCATATAAGAGAACCAGAAGAAATACAAAGAGTAGTGGATAATTTTTCTGCAAAAACATTGCTAATAAAAAGAGAAGGACTTAAAATAATAGATACTAATTCATCAGATGCAAATGTAGAAAACTATAAATATGATTATAAAATTATTAATACAACGCTTGAAAATTTAGATAAAAGTGCATTAGAATTTGTTCAAGATTTGAAATAAATTCTTGTTTTTATTTTCTTATTTTTTTCTAAAAAGCAATTGTAAAATATGGATTTTTATTGTACAATAATAAGTAAGAATAAAAGGTAGGGAGCAGTTATGAACGAAAGGGAAAGAGAAATAATTGAAGTATCATTAGATGATATTATTCCAAATAGATTTCAACCAAGACTTTCATTTGACGAACAAGGATTAAATGAACTTGCTGAATCAATAAGACAACATGGAATAATACAACCTCTAGTTTTAAGAAAAATTGGCGATAAATATGAAATAATAGCGGGCGAAAGAAGATATAAAGCATCATATATTGCAGGACTAACTAAAGTTCCAGCAGTTATAATTGATTTAAATGATAATGAATCTGCTGAAGTGGCTATTGTAGAAAATATACAAAGAAAAGATTTATCACCAATAGAAGAAGCAAAATCATATAAAAAATTGCTTGATAGAGGATATTTAACACAAGATCAATTAGCATCTAGAATGGGTAAAAATCAATCAACAGTATCAAATAAGTTAAGACTTCTAAATCTAGATGAAAAAGTTCAAGATGCTCTTTTGAATAATAAAATATCAGAAAGACATGCAAGAAGTTTACTAAAATTAGATAATAAAGAAGAGCAAAAAAAAGTATTAGATGAAATAATAGAAAAAAGATTAAATGTTAGAGATACAGAAGATTTAATTAATAGAAAATTAAATGGAGAAGAAGAATTTATTAACATTCCAAATTTATCTAATACAGGAATAGAAGAAACATTTGATTTTAATAATATTCCAAACATTTCAAATGATTACAAAAATGAGGAAGAAGTAGAAAAAATACCAACGTTTAGTAGTAATCCAATAAAAGAATATAAAGAAAATGACGACGATATAGAAGTAATTAGTGATTTTGATAATGATATAATAAATGTTCCATCTTTATCAATTGCTAAAAAAGAAAAAAATATAGATGATGTAATTAGTAAAATTCAAAAAGTAGTAGAAGAAGTAAAAGGACTTGGTTTTGAAGCAAAATTAGAAGAATATGATTTTGATGGATTATATCAATTTGTTATAAAAGTAGATAATGAAAACTAAAAATATGATGAAAAAAATCATATTTTTTTTAATATTTAGGGGAAAAGTAAATTGTAACGGAGAATATAACATATGAAAGGGTTATTTCTAGAAAATAGAAAGGAGGAAAAAATTAAATAACTCTTATCATTAATATAAAGGAGGATATTATGGTTACAATTAAAGATAATTATGTATTAGATGATGAAAAATTAGATGTTATTTTATCAAATTTAGAACATAACCTAAAGACATTATTTGAAAATGATAAAGATATGCTTGCAGAAATAATAAATGGTGTCACAGGAATACCAAAAGAAGATATAATTGAAAGAGGAATTCTTTTAGATAGTCAAGATCTAATAAATCCAGAAAAATTAAAAAAATATAAAGATTCAGATATACTTATTAGTGTATATAATAATACAATAAATATTGTAATGAATAAAAAAGACCAAAAATAATAAAGGAGGAACTTTGGTTACAATAAAAGGATATACAAATAATCCAGAACTAAGAAAAAAAGAGGTAATACCAGGAACATTTGATGCAGTATTTAAAGCAGTATTAACAGAAGAAAAAGAAGTACTCGCAGAAATAATAGAACTAGTAATTGGTATACCAAAAGAAGAAGTAATAAAAAATGGAGTAATAATAAATAGTGAGTATGTAAGAGAAAATATAATTGAAACAGATAAAAAGTCAGATTTATTAATAAGTATAGGAGATAATGTAATAAATTTAGAAATGGATAGAAGATATTATTCAGGCTCAAATAAAAAGAATAATAAATATATACATAAAATAGTAAATCATTATAATCCAAAGAATACAGTTCAAATATGTTTTACAAGTTATAAAGAAGGAGAAGAATTAAAAGGAGAAAAAAAGTCAATAAGAAAATATATGTTTCAAGATAGTGATGGAAATGTAGAAGATTATGGACTAGAAAAATATAAGATAGACCTTGAATATATAGAAAATAAATATTATAATAATGATGAGTTAACTAGAAGAGAAAAAATCTTCTTAATGTTTAAAGAATCAAATAGAGAAATATTAAAAGAAATCTCGAAAGGAGATAAAATTATGGATAAAATATATAAAAGATTAGACAAATTATCAGAAGATGAAGCATTATCATTATTATATGATGAAAAAGAAAGAGAAGAAGAAAAGAAACAAGCAGAAATAGAATATGCAGAAGAACATGGATTAAATAAAGGTATAAAACAAACTGCTAAAAACTTATTGTCAATGAATATGAAAGTAGAAGACATATCAAAAGCAACAGGTCTATCAATTGAAGAAATTAATAATTTAAAATAAAAGATAACACACGCGTTATCTTTTATTATTTATCATAAGTTGTAGGTTGTGTACCTTTAATATAGTAAACAATTTTTTTCTTTTTAGATGTATTATTCGCAAGATTTCCAGTAATAGGATTAACTAAAACTGATACAACATTTTCTGGCTTATCATACCAAGAATCATTTTTATCCCTTAAATAATTTTCCATAGTATCAGCCCATATATTTTTTGATATTTTTGAATCACTACTTTTTATCTTTTGATTTTTATCATATCCGACCCATACACCTAAAGTATAATCCCTATTATATCCCATAATCCATGAATCTGAATCAGTAGAACCAGTTTTAATAGCATAAGTTTTAGTAAGTTTAGGTTTAATAGTAAGACATGTAGGAGCATTATAATCTATTAAGGTACTATCATAACAATTATTTAAAAGAGTACTAAGTACAAAAGTATAATTATAATCAAAAACTGTCTTTGGTATACTTTTATGTTTATATAAAGAATTTCCTTTTAAGTCTTCCACTTTTCTAATAAGATATAAATTATTTCTAACTCCTTCATTTGCAAGAGTAGAATATGCATTAGTCATCTCCATAATATTTAATTCCTCTGTTCCAAGCGGAAGTGATACAGTTTTTTCCATTTTAGTTTTAATACCTGCTTTTTTAGCAACTTCAATAATTTTATCTTCGCCTAAAAATAAATGAGTTTTAACTGCGTATATGTTATCAGAATAAGCAATCGCAAGTAAAAGAGGAATAGGTTTAGATGGATATATATTTCCAAAATTTGCAGGACTATAAGTTTTATTATTTTCTAAAGAAAAAGTAGTAGGTTCTGATAAAAATGTAGATGAGGCAGTAAATCCATCTTCAAGTGCAGCATAATAAAGAAATGGTTTCATAGTAGATCCAACCTGTCTTTTTGAATAAACTGCTCTATTATACTGACTTTTTTCATAATTTTTCCCACCAACAAGCGCAATTACTTTACTAGTTTTATTCTCAACCATTACACTAGATGTTTGAATATCACTATCAGATTTAATATTTCCAGTAACAGCATTTTCAAGATATGTTTGTGCATTAACATCTAAATTAGTATATATTTTTATTCCATTTGTATCTAAATAATCATTTGGAATAATATCAATTTTATCAAGTTCATTCATAACAGCATCTTTATAATACATTAAAGTAGATAAATTTAATGTATCCTTTTTTCCATGATAAGTTAATTTAACATTATAAGCAGCGTCTGCTTCTTTCTTTGTAATATAACCATTTGTAACCATAGAATCAAGTATAACCCTTTGTCTTTTCTTAGCTTTAGTTTCATTATTAATAGGTGAATATTCTTGTGGTGAACCTGGAATACCTGCGAGCATAGAACTTTCAGCAAGAGATAAATCCTCTGCAGATTTATTAAAATAATATTTAGCAGCATTTTGTATTCCCATAACACCATTACCATAATTAATAGTATTTAAATATCCTTCAAGTATTTCATCTTTTGAATAATTAATTTCAAGTTTTAATGCAAGCCATGCCTCTTTAAATTTTCTATTCCAATTTCTATCAAAATTAAGATATAAATTTCTTGCATATTGTTGTGATATAGTAGATGCCCCTTCAATAATAGAGCCATTTTTAGCATTTTTATACATTGATTTTAATATTCTCACATAATCAAATCCATTATGTTTATAAAATCTTTTATCTTCAATAGAAATAGTTGCATTAATTAAATCTTTATCAATTAGCTTTAAACTAATCCATTCTTTTGAACCATTTCCCTTATAAATTACATTATCATCTTTATCATAAATAATTATATTATTAGTTTTTTTTAAGTCCATTTTAGGCGAAAGACTAATATAAAAGTAAATAAATGTAAATAATATACATATAAAAAAACTAAAAAAAACAAACGATTTTAGCAGTATTCTTTTCCATTTCATATAATTTCACCTATATTTCCTTTATTATTATGTAAAAAAAAAGAAAAAATATGAGTGCATTTTTACTATATATATGATATAATGCTACTTGAAAAAAAGATTGGTGATTTTTTTTGAAAAAAGTATATATTGATTATAAGATAAAAAATAATGATGAAATATTAAAAAAAGAAAACTTAGAAGCAGTTTATAAAGTAAATGAATATTTAAAAATAAAAGATATAGATGAAAATATAAATATTTCTTTTAATAATGGTAATATTATTATGGAAAGAGATAATAATGAATCAAATCTATTATTTAATTTTGTATTAGATAAAGAAACAGAATCAAAGTACTTTATTAAAAACTTAAACTTTTATATTGATACAAAAGTAAAAACAAATCATTTACAAATAGATGATGATAGAATTATAATTGAATACGACTTATGGTTATCTGATGAATATTCTGGTAACTTTAAATATGAAATTATATTAAAGGAGGTATAAAGATGCTTGATTTTAAAAAAGAAATATCTAAACTAATAAGTAAAGAATTGAATATGGAAGATGATTTAATATATTCTTTCATTCAGCTTACTAAAGACGAAACAAACGGTGATTATTCTTTCCCATGTTTTAGTTTAGCAAAAACTTTAAGAAAATCTCCAATGATGATTGCAGACGAATTAAAAGAAAAAATAAATAATACTGATTTTATAGAAAAAATAGAATCAGTAAGTGGATATTTAAATTTTTATATCAAAAAAGAAGTTTTAATAAGAGAAGTAATAAATTCATTTGATGAAGAAAAAGAGAAATTTGGTTCAGCAAATATTGGACAAGATAAAACAGTATTAATAGATTATTCTTCTCCAAATATTGCAAAACCTTTTCATATAGGTCATTTAAGATCAACAGTAATAGGTCAATCATTATATAGAATTTATAAAGAACTTGGATACAATGTGGTTGGAATAAATCATTTAGGTGATTATGGAACACAGTTTGGTAAGTTAATAGAGGCTTATAAACTTTGGCATGATGAATATAATATAGATGAAAATCCAATTGATGAATTAACTAAAATGTATATAAGAATAAATGAATTATGTGAAGAAAATCCTGAAGTATTAGAAAGATGCAGAAATAATTTTAAATTACTTGAAGAAAAAGATGAATATTGTATGAATCTTTGGAACAGATTTAAAGAACTTAGTTTAGAAGAATTTAAGAAAACATATGATTTACTTGGAACAAGTTTTGATAGTTATAAAGGAGAAGCATTTTATAGCGATAAAACAAATGAAGTATTAGAAATATTAGAAAAAAATAATAAAATAACTAATTCAGAAGGTGCTAAAGTAGTAGACTTAGAGCAAGATGGAATAAATACACCATGTATCATTCAAAAATCAAATGGTTCATCAATATATGCAACTCGTGATTTAGCAGCTATACTTTATAGAGCAAGAACATATGATTTTGATAAATGTATATATGTTACAAGTTATGAACAAGATTTACACTTTAAACAAATATTTGCAGTAGCAAAATATCTTGATTTAGATGAAAAATATGTTGATGGATTAATTCATGTATCATTCGGAATGGTAAAAGTCGCAAGTGGTAAGTTATCCACAAGAAAAGGTAACATAATAAAATTAGAAGATTTATTAAATGAAGCAATCAAAAGAGCAAAATCTATAATAGAAGAAAAAAATCCTAATTTGGATAATATAGATGAAATAGCAAGAAAAGTTGGAGTAGGTGCAGTTATATTTAATGATTTATATAATAGTAGAATAAAAGATGAATTATTTGATTATGATATAATGCTTAATTTTCAAGGAGAAACATGTCCATATATTCAATACATGTTTGTAAGAATTAATAGTGTCTTAGAAAAGTCAAATAGTAAAATTTTACTAGAAAATGTAAATATAAATAAAATAAATGATGATTTATCGTATAGAATGGCAAAAATAATATATAATTTTAGTGATACCATTAAAGAAGCAGCAAGTAAAAATGAACCATATATTATTTCAAGATACTTAATAGACCTTGCAAAAGCATATAGTTCATTCTATAATGAGAATAAAATATTATCTGATGACCTTGAAGAAAGAGATTCAAGATTATATTTAGTAAATATGGTTGGAAATATACTTAAGAAAGGAACTTATTTGCTTGGTATTGAAATGCCAAATAAAATGTAGTGAACAAATAATAATTTTAAGAATATAAATATAGCAAATAATAAGAAAGAGGTAAAAATATGAGCATAAGAGAAAAAGATAAGTTAGATTTAGAATTAATGAGCTATACTGATATAGCATATGAAATTATTAAGGAAGATAAAAAACAGTATAATACTCCAAATTTATTTAGAGAAGTATGTAATTTACTTGAATTATCAGAAGCTGAATTTGAAGCAAAAATAGGAGATTTTTTTACAGCACTTACAACAGATAAAAGATTTATTTTAATAGATAGTGTTAATTGGGATTTAAAAGAAAATCATGTTGTAAAAGTAGTTGTTGATGATGGTGAAGATGATGCAGTAGATGTAGTAGACGATGAAGAAGAAAGTGAAGATGAAGAAGAAGAAACAACTGATGAAGATGACGCGATAGAAGATGATTATACAGATGAATCAGATGATGATTACATGGAAGATGATTTAGAAGATTTAAATATAGTTGATGAAGACGATATAGAAGAGTAGGTGAAAAAATGATAGATAGATTAGAAGCAACTTTAGAAAAGTACAATAGTTTAACAGAAGAACTTAGTAAACCAGAAGTTTTAAGTGATGTAAAAAAGATGACTTCACTATCTAAAGAACAAGCATCACTTGCAGATATTATTGAAAAATATAAAGAATATAAAAAAGTTGTTAGTGATATTAACGATGCAAAAGAAATGCTAGATGATAAAGAAATGGCTGCATTTGCAAAAGAAGAAATATCAAGACTTGAAACAGAAAAAGAAAATTTAGAAAAAGAACTTGAAGTACTATTACTTCCAAAAGATCCTAACGATGACAAAAATACTATAGTTGAAATAAGAGGTGCTGCAGGTGGGGATGAAGCAAATCTTTTTGCAGGAGACTTATTTGAAATGTATAGTAGATATGCAGAAAATATGGGATGGAAAATAGAAATAATAAATGCTGTAGAAGGAACAAGTGGTGGATATTCACAAATAGAATTCATGGTTAAGGGAGAAAATGTATACTCAAAACTTAAATATGAATCAGGAACACATAGAGTTCAAAGAGTTCCAAGTACAGAATCACAAGGAAGAGTTCATACATCAACTGCGACAGTTGCAGTACTTCCAGAAGTAGAAGATATAGATATAGAAATAAAAGATAGTGATATAAGAGTAGACGTATATAGAAGTAGTGGTGCAGGAGGACAAGGAGTAAATACGACAGATAGTGCAGTTAGAATAACATATTTACCAACAAATACAGTTGTAACTTGTCAAAATGAAAGAAGTCAGCTTAAAAATAAAGAACAAGCTATGAAAGTATTAAAAAGTAAAATATATGAAGATTTACAAAAGAAACAAAATGCTGAAATAGAAGATGAAAGAAGAAGTAAAATTGGTACAGGTGATAGAGCAGAAAAAATAAGAACATATAATTATCCACAAAATAGAGTAACTGATCATAGAATTAATTTAACAATAATGCAGTTAGATAGAATTATGCAAGGTAAATTAGATGAAATAATAGAAGCTCTAATTAATGAAGACCAAAGAAGAAAACTTGCAGGAGAATAATGACAGATATAGAATATATAAAAAAATATTATAATGGGGATATTAATAATGCAATAAAAAGATTAGAAATGGGTGAACCTGTTCAGTATATAGTTGGTAATGTAGACTTTTTTGGATATAAAATAAATGTTGATAAAAGAGTTTTAATCCCAAGATTTGAAACTGAGGAACTTGTTGAAAATACTATAAAATATATAAAAAAATATTTTAGTTTACCAGTAGATATATTAGAAGTAGGAACTGGATCTGGATGCATTAGTATTGCCCTAAAAAAAGAATTAGAAAATATAAATATAACTGCTAGTGATATATCAAGTGATGCATTAGAAGTTGCTTTATCTAATGCAAAAGAAAATAATGCAGATATTAATTTTGTAAATACAGATATTTATAAAGGAATAAATAAAAAATTTGATTGTATAATAAGTAATCCACCTTATATTTCTAAGGATGAAAAAATAATGGATATAGTATATAATAATGAACCACATTTGGCATTATTTGCAGATAATAACGGATTATATTTTTATGAAGAAATAATAAAAAACGCTAAAAATATATTAAAAGATAAATATTTAATATGTTTTGAAATAGGTGAAAGTGAAGTAGAAAGTGTTACATCATATGCATATAAATATTTGAATAATCCAAAAGTCATAGTAAAAAAAGACTTAGAAAAAAGAGATAGAATGATTTTTATACATAATTTTGAATAAAATTAAAATAATCGTCCATACATAGAGTGAAAGGATGATTTTTTTATGAAAAAGTATATAGTTTTAATTCTAGCAATAATATCTATGATATATGTTTTTACAAGTGTTAAAGCAGAGGACACAATAATACCAGATGAAGCAATAAGATTTAGGGTAATCGCAAATAGTAATACAATTTATGATCAAAATATAAAAGTTCAACTTAAAAATGTTGTACAAAATAAAATATTTGAACTAACAAAAGGAACAGAAACAATTGAAGAAACAAGAAAAATATTAAAAGATAATATTGATTTATTAGATAATTTAACAAAAGAAACATTAAAAAACTTAGGATATGATAAAGATTATAAGATAAATTATGGTTATAATTATTTTCCAAAAAAGAAATATAAAAGTGTAACATATAAAGAAGGAATGTATGAATCATTAGTTATAACTTTAGGTACTGGTGAAGGAGATAATTGGTGGTGTGTATTATTCCCACCATTATGTTTAGTAGAAGCAGATGAAAGCACAACAAGTGATGCAGAATATACATTTTTTATAAAAGAAATTATTGATAAATATACTAAATAAAATCAGGATAATTCTTGATTTTTTTCATTAGCTTAATTTATTTGACAAAATGGCCCTTTTGTGTTAGTATATAGCACGTTATTTCGAAAGAGAGGGGATTTTAATGAAAAAAGTTAAGATAGCTCACAGAGATATGTCAATATCTAAAATAAGTGAAAAAATATTAAAAATTAGTGAAGATTACGAAAAAGCAAAAGAAGAAGATAATAAGGAATTAATGGAAGAATTAACAAAAGAATATGAATATCAAAAAGCAGTTTTAAATGCTTCAGAGAACTTTTTTGCAAAATATGAAGAAAAAGAAATGAAAGATAAAGCAAATTATAGTTCTGATGAAGAAGAAGTAAAAAGAGCTAAATGGATATTAAAAAATAAAAAAGAATATCAAGATAAAGAAGATTTATTTGATGCAATAATGGCTTCAAAATCATTAGAAGAAGCTAAAGATGTAATTGAAGAAGCCAAAGAAGAAAAAAAAGAAAAAAATAAAAAACACGGTGTTTTTGCATTCAGAAAATTTAAAACAATTCTTATTATAGGTATAACAGCAGCATCTATCACAATTGGTGGATTAGCAGTATCTAAGTTAACAAAACGAAACAAAGATAAGCAAAATCCTGTTAGACAGGAACAAACTGCAGAAATGGATAATATTACTGATAATCTTGATAGTACTACAGAACAAAATACAAAAGAAAAAAATAAGTCAAATGTAAAAAAGAAATCATTTAGCAATGATGAAATAAAAACAGATGAATCATATAAGAATCTTAAATATAAAGGTAATGGTGAAACTATAGATGACTATGCTGAAAAAAATGGTGTACCAACCAGTGGAAAACCAGAAGATACAGTAACAACAAAAGAAATACCAAATGTATCTTTACCATCAAAACCAGATGATACAGTAAAAACAGTAGTAATACCGGAAAAAGTTGAACCAACAACAGAAGATAAAAACAAAGAACCAGAAGATAAAATAGATGATTCAAAAAAAGACGACGATAAGAATGATAAAGAAAAAGTAACTGTTGTAGAAAAAGAAGAAAAGCCATCTGATAAAGATCCATCTAAGATTGAGGAATCAAAAGATAATACTAAAAAAGATGACACTAAGAAAGATGATAGTAAAAAGGATGAATCAACAACTGAAGATAATAAACCAAAAGATACAGAAGAGAAACCGGAATTTAAAGAACCAACCGAAATAGAAGAAGACGAAAAAGATGTTACTTATGTTGATGGTGATAAAAATAATTCCAACGAACCAACAATTGAAGCACCAAAAATAGATGAATCAACAACAGAGGATAATACACCAAAGGATACAGAAGAGAAACCAGACTTTAAAGATCCAGAAATTATAGAAGAAGATGAAAATGATATTTCATATATTAGTTCATTAAAAAATAATTATATTGCTCTAAAATTAGCAATAATGACAGAACTAGCAAATATGAATCAAACAAAATCAGTAGAAGATTCAGGGCCTGTATTAACTTATACATCTTCAAAAAATTGTTAAGGGGGTAACAAAATGATGAAAGATATAAAGAAAAAAATAGTAACAACCTCATTAGGAGCAATGGTACTTGCTAGTGGCTTAACAGGATGCAATTCAAATACAAAACAAGCATCAAATGAAGAAAAATCAAATATAACAACAGAAGCAACAACTTTAGAACAATTAGAAGAAACAACAATATCACCAGAAGAAGCGCAATTAGAATCAAATAGAGAACAATATAAAGAAGTTGCATTAAATTCATATGAAACTTATCAAGAATTTTATGATGATATAAATGTAACACCATCAGACATTGAAAAATTAGTTAAAATATTAGATGAAGATTTTGAAGGTATTACACCAGATGATATTAGATCATCATATGCATTAATAGATCAAATGATATTTTCAAATAATATGCATTATCAAATAGATAAACATATATTCAAAAAAGATGAAGATACTTTAAAAATATATGATCAACCAAGGGTATCAGAGCTTGTATCAAATGATAATGAAACAATAAAAGAATTCTTAATTAGAACTGAAAATTTAAGAGATGAAGTTTATAGTGCTAATGCAACTGGTTCAAAAGAAGATAGAAAAAATGCTATGGAAGATGCTGCAAAACTTGTAGATGCAGAAGCTATAAGTTATCGTAAAGGTAATGCTATAATTGACGATGATTATTTATCATCATCTAAAAAATTGCTTGTAAGTAATTATGAAAAAAATATAATTGCAATATTAAATGCAGTTTCAGCAAACCAACCAGAAATGGAATCATCAGAAGGATTTACTATATATTTAATTTCAAATGTATCAGTAAGTGTTGATAAAGATGGTAATAAAGTATATGACTATACTGGAACAGATGATGTTGCATTTGCAGATGGTAAAGAATTAAGAAAATTACTTGCTCAAAGTGAACAAGGAAAATATATAGAAACAGAATGTAGTGAAGTTGCTTTATTAATTAAAAAAGTACAAGAAAATAATATGAGTCAAAAAAGTGAAGCAAAAGATACTAATAAAACAGAATTAAAATCAGAATTACTAAAGAAAAAACAAATATTAAGTATGGTTGAAGCAGCAATGAATAATCAAAATGAAGAATCAAAATCATATAGTTATAAAGCATAATTAATATGTAAACTAAAAAGTAGACATTTGTCTACTTTTTTACATTTTATATTTTTTATTTATCTAAAGTATGCTAAAATATTAATACGACATATATTAGATATAGGAGGTAAATATGAAGGTTTTAAAAATACATGGAGGAAAAGAACTTGAAGGAAAAGTAAAAATAAGTGGCGCAAAAAATAGTGCGGTAGCATTACTTCCTGCAACAATATTATGTGATGATACAGTTACATTACATAATGTACCAGATATATCAGATGTAGATGCATTAGTAGATATATTAAATTATTTAGGTGCAAAAGTTGATAATTATGAAGAAGAATCATATAGAATAGATACAAAACAAATGCAAAATAGAGAAATTATAGAAGAAATGTCTAATAAATTACGAGCATCATATTATTTTATGGGAGCTCTTCTAGGTAAATATAAAAAAGCAGTAGTTTCATATCCAGGAGGATGTAGTATTGGATCTAGACCTATAGATTTACATTTAAAAGGTTTTGAAAGTCTAGGTGCAAAAATTGAATATGAAGAAAATAATATAATTATTAGTGCTGAAGAATTAAAAGGAAGTAATATATATTTAGATTTTGCAAGTGTAGGTGCAACTATAAATATAATGTTTGCAGCAGTAAAAGCAGAAGGAACAACTATAATAGATAATGCTGCAAGAGAACCAGAAATAGTAAATATAGCAATGTTTTTAAACAGTATGGGAGCAAAAATAACAGGTGCAGGAACAAGTACTATAAGAATAAAAGGTGTTAAAAATATGCATTCATCAGTACATGAAGTTATACCAGATAGAATAGAAGCAGGAACATATATAATGATAGGTGCATGTGCATGTAAGAGCCTCGTAGTAGAAAATGTAATACCAGAACACTTAGAAGCGTTGACACAAAAATTATTAGAAATGGGCGTAGATTTAAAAATAGAGGATGAATCAATATATGTATCAAATAAAAATAAGCTAAAAGCTGTAAAAATAAAAACACAAGTATATCCAGGTTTTCCGACAGATATGCAGCAGATAATGTCTTCACTTATGACTACAGCAGAAGGTAGAAGTGTAATAGAAGAAACTATATATGAAAATAGATTTCAAAATTTATATGAAATAAAAAAGATGGGTGCAAATGTTGAGATAAATAGTAATAAAGGATATATATTTGGACCTACAAAATTAAGAGGAAAAACAGTAAATGCAACAGATTTAAGAGCGGGTGCATCACTTGTACTCGCAGCCCTTATCGCAGAAGGAACAACAACAATAAATAATGCAGATTATATATTAAGAGGATATGAACATATAACAGAAAAACTTACATCTTTAGGTGCTAAAATAGAATTAACTCAAATATAATTTACTAGTAGTAATACTAGGGAGTGGGTATATGAAGATGAAAATATTAATAATATTTCTATTTTTTACAGGCATTATATTTATTTCTTATGTAAAGAGTAATAAAGAAGAAATAAATTATACAATAATAGGAGAAAAAGAACTATTTTCAAATAATATTATATCCAAAAATTTTTCTGATTTAATATATGATGAATTGTCAAAAAAGAATAATTTTGGTTTTTATTCAAAAGAATTTATATATAAAAATATAAGAACAATTGATATGATAAATAACATTAATAATAATGTAAGCATAGATAATATATATATACAAAATATATTAAAAAGGACAAATGTTCTTATAATAAATACAGGAAATAATGAAATAAATTATAAATTATCAAAAGTTGATAGTAATGAAAATAACGATAATGAAATATATAATTATCTAGATGAAGTATATAAAGATATTAAAGTATTAATAGAAAAAGTAAAAGATTTAAATGAAGGAAAAATAATATTTCTTGGAATATATAATGATACAGGAAATGAAGATAATGATAAATATTATAAATATATAAATGAAAAATTAGAATTATTAATGCATTCAAATGACATAGATTACTTAAATTTATTTTATGTATTAAATAAAAATGAAGATTATCTAACAAAAGGAAACAATATTTATATAACAAATGAGGGTAATATTGCAATTTTTAATAAATTATATCGTAAAATTGATCAATTATACTTGCATAAACAACGCTAAATTGTTATAATATTAAAGATTTTAGTAATTCTATGACTAAAAAAATAGTTATGGCGGAAGGAGAAATAAAAATGGCAAAACAAGGAAATATTGAATATATGGATACTACAGTTACTTGTGCTTGTGGTGAAACATTTACAACAAAGTCAACAAAACCAGAAATTCGTGTAGATGTTTGTTCTAAATGTCATCCTTTTTATACTGGAAAACAAACAAGAGCATCTAAAGCAGGTAATGTAGAAAAATTTAATGCTAAATATGGATTTAAATCAGAAGAAAAATAAGCTAAATACTAGTTTATTTTTTTTTAATGTTTTATAATAATAATGGGTGAATAAAATGAAAATAGGAATAGCGTCAGATCATAGAGGATATGAATTAAAACAAAAAATAATAAAAGATATGAAAGGCATTGAATTTGTAGATTTTGGAACAAATTCAGATAAGAGTGTGGATTATCCTGATTATGCATTTAAGTTATGCACAGGAATAATAAATAAAAAAGTAGATTTAGGAATTGCAATATGTGGATCAGGTATAGGAATAAGTATTGCATGTAATAAAGTAAAAGGAATAAGATGTGCAAGAGTTACAACAATTAAAGATGTAAAAGTAACAAAGAAAGATAATAATGCAAATGTAATAGCGTTTTCTGGTGATGTAAATTATGATAAAGTAAAAAGAATGATAGAAGAGTTTATAAATACACCATTTAGTAATGAAGAAAGACATATAAAAAGAATTAATAAAATTAGTGAATATGAAAGATTAAATTAACATATACTTTAACGGGTGAAGACTATGAAAAAAATAGCAGTAATCATAATCAGTGTTATATTTATACCTTTTATAATTACTAGTTTTTTTTATGAGTATAAACTTCAACATATACAATCTGGGTTTAATTCGAATAAAGATGAAACAGTAGTTAGAGTTCTAACAAAAAATAATACTGTGGAAAAAATTAATTTAGAAGATTATTTAATTGGAGTAGTATCAGGAGAAGTACCTGTTTCATTTGAAAAAGAAGCAATAAAAGCACAAGCAGTAGCGGCAAGAACATACGCATTAAAACAAATAGAAAACCATAAAAATTATGAATATGATGTAAAAGATGATACATCATCACAGGTATATCAAACGGATGAAGAATTAAGAAATAAATGGGGTAATAACTATGATGAATATGTTAAAAAAATAAAGGAATGCGTAAATGAAACAGAAGGAGAATATGTTTCATATAATAATGAAGTAATATATGCATTTTTCTTTTCCACAAGTAATGGAAAAACAGAAGATAATAAAAATGTATTTGGAAAAGATTTACCATACTTAAAAGTTGTAGATAGTAGTTTTGATGAATCCGAAACAAAGAACTTTACCACAGTAAAAATAGTATCATTAGATGATTTTTATAAACAATTAGATTTAGAAAAAAGTGATGAATTAAACATAACTGATATAGTAAGAACAGAATCAGGTAGAATATCAAGTATTATGGTAAATGGGAAAGCTTTTACAGGAAGAGATTTTCAAAAAAGATTATCACTTAGATCAAATGATTTTACTATACAAAAAAATAACGAAAATATAACAATAACAACAAAAGGATTTGGTCACGGTGTTGGAATGAGTCAATATGGCGCAAATGCACTTGCAAAAAGACATAAAACATATGATGAAATACTTAAATATTATTATCAAGGTACAAATTTACAAAAATTATAAAAAAATTGTATAAAATAAGAAAAATCTACCAAACTTAAAATGAGGTGGATAAAATGAAAGAAAGAAAAAGAAAATTAAAACCATTTGTAATGCCAATGGTATATGCATTAGCGTTTACAGCATTAGTATTATCTTTATCAGTAGTAGATACTATTCAAAATAAAAAGGTGTCAAAAGCAGATGATAATTATACATATGTTAATAATAGTATAATATCAAGTAATGTACCTGTTGTAAAAGAAGAAACAACAGAAGTAACAATAAAACCATTTAAAAGTGATAATGTAGAAATAGCAAAAAAATTCTATGATACAAATGCAAGTGATGAAGAAAAACAAAATGCACTTATATATTATAATGATACATATATGCAAAATTCAGGTGTATTATATAAATCAAAAGAAGCATTTGATGTAGTTACTATATTAGATGGAACAGTTGTAGATGTAAAAAAAGATGAAGTATTAGGTAATATAGTTGAGATAAAACATTCAAATAATTTAATCACAACTTATGAAGGATTATCCACAGTAAATGTAAAAAAAGATCAACTTTTAAAACAAGGTGATGTAATTGGTAAAAGTGGTAAACTAAATTTAGGTGAAGAAATAGAAAATGGATTACTATTTGAAGTAATAAGTGACGGAAAATATATTAATCCTTTAACATATTTAGAACAAAAAAATAATGGACAATAAAATAATCATAAAAAAATAATATTTATATATATTTTACTATAGGGGTGTTTAACTTGAATAGTAAAATATATAAAAGAATAAGATTAGAAACAGAATATATTTTAAAGGAGAATTTAACAGTAAGAGAAATAGCAAAAAAAATAAATGTAAGTAAAAGTACAGTACATAAAGATTTACATGAAAGACTTTTTGATATTGATAAAAATTTATTTAAAAAAGTAGATAAAATTATGCAAGAACATTTAGAAATAAGACATATAAATGGCGGTAATGCTACTAAAATGAAATATGAAAAATTAAGAAAGGGATGATATCTTGCTAAGCAAAGATATAGGAATAGATTTAGGAACAGCAAATGTTTTAATATACGTAAAAGGACAAGGTATTGTCATAAATGAACCAAGCGTAGTTGCAATAGAAACAGAAAGTAAAAAAGTATTAAGTGTTGGTGAAGAAGCCCATCAAATGTTAGGTAGAACTCCCGGAAAAGTTCGCTCAATTAGGCCATTAAAAGACGGAGTAATTGCAGACTTTGAATTAACAGAAGCAATGCTTAATAATTTTATAAAAAAAATAAAAGTAAAAGGAGTTTTTACAAGACCTAGAATACTTATTTGTTGTCCATCTAATATTACACAGGTTGAAAGAAATGCAATAAGAGAAGTAGCGGAAAGTGCAGGAGCAAAAAAGGTATATGTAGAAGAAGAACCAAAAGTTGCAGCAGTAGGAGCAGGCCTTGATATAAGTGCTCCATCTGCAAGTATGGTAATAGATATAGGTGGAGGAACAACAGATATAGCAATACTTTCATTAGGAGATATAGTAAATAGTAAATCAATTAGAGTTGCAGGAGATTTATTTGATACAGAAATAATTAAATATGTAAAAAATAAATATAAATTATTAATTGGTGAAAGAACAAGTGAAGATGTAAAGATAAAAATAGGTACAGTTTATCCTGATGCTAAAAAGGAAAAAATGCTTATTAGAGGCAGAGATATGATAACAGGTTTACCAAACTCTATTACAATAAGTTCAAAAGAAGTAGAAGAAGCATTACATGAATCTATACATAAAATAGTACTTGCTACAAAGTCAGTATTAGAAGAAACAATGCCAGAATTATCTGCAGATATTGTTACAAATGGAATAGTAGTAACTGGTGGAGGAGCATTATTAAATGGACTTAAAAAACTACTAGAAGAAGAATTAAAAGTACCAATTAAAATAGCAGATTCTCCACTTACATGTGTAGTAGATGGAACTAAGGTTATGTTAGATAATATAAAATTACTTGAAAAATAAGTAAAATACTTATTTTTTTTCATTTACATATATGTTATAATTCTATTAGTGGGTGATAAAATGAGTAGTAATTTATTAGATAACCTAAGAATAATTGCAATAGTTTTTTTGTTTGTTGCGTGTTTAGTACCATTTATAAAAAAACTTGCTTTATATATAGGTGCCGTTGATATTCCAGGTGGAAGACATATTCACAGCAAAATAATGCCAAAACTGGGTGGACTAGCTATATTCACAGGATTTTTATTAGGATATATGCTTTTCTGTAATCAGACACCACAAATGATTTCGATATTAATAGGAGGTTTTATAATATTAGTATTTGGATTATTTGATGATATAAAAAGACTTCCAGCATCAGTTCAATTTATTGGTCAAATCGCAAGTGCTGTAGTAGTGGTCTTTTATGGTAATATAGTAATGCAAGATGTATCTGCATATGGAATATATTTAAATTTTGGTGCATTTGCACCATATCTAACTATTATCTTTATAGTAGCACTTATGAATTGCTTAAACTTTATAGATGGATTAGATGGCCTTGCAGGCGGAATTGCAACAATATTTTTTGTAACTATTTCAATAATTATAAACTATACAGGAATATATAATGGATTAGATGCATCATTATCATTAATAATGGTAGGTGCAACATTAGGTTTCTTAGTACATAACTTTCATCCAGCTAAAATATTCTTAGGAAATAGTGGATCAATGTTCTTAGGATATATGATCGCAGTAATATCATTACTTGGATTTAAAAATGTAACAATAACATCAGTAATAGTACCATTACTTATATTAGCGGTACCAATACTTGATACATTCTTTGCAATAGTAAGAAGAATAATAAAAGGTCAATCACCAACTCAAGGTGATAAGAAACATATACATCATCAATTGCTTCAAATGACGTCTAGTCAAGTAAAAACAGTACTTATAATATATTTAGTAGATATATTATTCTCATGTGCATCAATAATATATGTAATAAAAAATGCAAAACTAGGTCAAATAATATATGCTATTCTAGTTGTTATTGTACTATGGTTTGTACTTACAACAGATATAGTCTTTGATAGAAAGACGATAAAAGATGATATAATTCATAAAGTTAATAAAAAAAATAAAGAAGAAAAAGAAAAAATAGAAAAAAATGGGGAAAAAGAGTGATTTTTTCCTATTTTTTTATGTTTTTATAAAAATTGGTAAAATATGGTATAATTATATAGTGTTGGAGGAAAAATGATAAATTTTGTAGTATGTGAAGATAATAAAATAATTTTACAAAGAAATATTGATATTATTAATAGGGTAATGTTTAAGAATAATATCAATTATAGGGTTTATTCTTTTAGTAATTATTGTGATGATTTAAAAAAGTTAATTAAATCAGATATAGGTAAAAAAATATATATTCTGGATATAGAACTTGAGGATGTATCAGGTATAGATATTGCAATTAATATAAGAGAAAAAGACTTAAATAGTTTTATAATTATTTCAACATCTTATATTGACTATTTACCATATACGTTAAAATCAAAATTGATGCTATTTGATTTTGTATCAAAATTTGATGATTATGAAAAAAATCTTACCTCCGTATTAAATAGAGCACTAAATTCATATAATAGCGAAATCAAAGATGACGTAACTAAAAAAGAAGGAGTGATGTAATATGAATTTATTAAATGTTATTTTGAGTGCAGTATTGTCAGGTATTATGTCATATGTTGCCATAATAAATATGTCAAATGAAAAATTTAAACTAAAAAATTTTGTTATTTATTTAATAATATTTTTGCCATTATTACTGACAACTTATATATTCTTTTCAGGTATAACAAAATTAGTCTTAAGTATTATTTTTATTATTACGGCATTATATTTTTCAGTTTTTAAAAGTGATATATCAAATTCAGTATATTTTGCATTTACATATGAAATGTTAGTATTTGTTTCAGAAATCGTTTTATCTGTTTTGATATTATTTATATTTAAATTAGACGGTTCAGAATATTCTAATATTCCATTTTCTTTATTAATTTCAACAATTTTGAATTGTTTTTTTGTGTATTTGTTATCAAGAATAAAATTTATATCTAAAAATATTAGAAAATTAAATCATATTATAAAGAAAAATAATAAAGATTGGATTTATATAATATTAATAATGATATTAATGGTACTTTTTATATTTTTTAATAGATACAAAATGAACAATTCAACAGAATATTTTGTAAATACAGCGATGGCTATTTTTGTAGTAGTATCATTTGTTTATGTTATTTATAACAAATTTCAAAGACAAGCTATGGAAGATAAATATAATGAATCAATGGAATATGTATTAAGATATGAAAAAATAATAAATGAGCAAGGTAAGAAAAATCGCGAATATAATAATCAATTAATGGTTATAAAAGGTTACATAAATAACCCAGAAAGACTATCAGAATATTTAGATGAAGTCATTGGGGAACATAAAACTGGTCAAAATTATACCGTTAAACAATTAGGTTTCTTACCAGATGGTGGTGTAAAAGGTTTACTTTATCATAAATTAAGTAAAATGGAGGATAATAATATAAAATATTATTTATATGTAGATCAAAATTTAAAAGATAAAGATATAGAAA
>ERZ773208.311-NODE-311-length-47348-cov-20.430021_pt1 | contig 47348 bp, 37 predicted proteins | sample MGYA00581006_ERZ773208 | MGnify/ENA primary metagenome ERZ773208 (study PRJEB29015, sample SAMEA2737793) | human gut metagenome | biome: human gut; feature: human-associated habitat; material: faeces | place: China | collected 2012 ... | reverse complement strand
CGTCAGCAGGAATATACTTCTCCCGTCGCTTCTTGTTCTCCGTCCAACGGTGGTAGAAATAGTCCTTGCCGCTGACGGTTTTCTTCGTAACAGAGCCAGCAGGCAAAGCAGAAATTTGCTGTTCCAGCTCCGCCGCGCGGGTTTGCATTTCGGATAAGTCCATAGCGCACCTCCTGTTCATTAGTGGTATTCTATGCAGAATTATACCCCATTATACCCGAAAAATCAAGGGTATAGCAAAAACAAACTACCAACGGAAAGTACATCCAACTGGTAGTTTGTTCTATTGTGGTATGTTCAAATATGTCAGAAGAATTCCTCTTGTAGGAGATCATCCGCATCAATATCAGATAATCCTGCATCTACTAAGCTATCAATGTACTCGTCCATAGAATCAGTTACGACCGCATCCCATGATCCGCTTGTCCGCAGCTTTTCAGCAAGTTTTGAAGCTGGAATTCTTGTTCCAAATGTTTCGTTAAATGTATGCTCAAGATTGGTAATTGACATTTTGCCGTGTGTCGATGCAATCCATTCGCAAATCCGGCTTAAATTCAATGATGCACATTCAAGAGAGAGGATAATACCTCCCGCAACAGAAAGGGATGCAACCGCATCTTGCTGCCTCATAATACACGTCAGCATCCAATCATTTCCTTGGAGCTTTTGTACTATTGGCAAATTTTCTACTTCAGCCCAAATACTTCGACCGTTAAAGAACGGCTCGTCACAGAAAACGGACATCAGCGATTGAATCTCTCTAATCTCTTCAACACTCAGGTCATAGACAGTCCTGATCTTTTCTATCGACATAAGGATTTTAGGGGCTGTTTCGATATATTCAAGCGTCTTTTTCTTTTTATCAAGAGCAGCAGCAAACATTCCAAGATTGACCATTCGTCTATCAAGGCTCGTAAGATCAACAATATCCTTCGAGAAAACTGTCTCCTCAAAGAAATTCAGCGCAGTACCGTAAGAGGAACAATATACATACGAAGAGTTGAGAGTGTAACCAATCCGTCTGAAAGCAGCTGCATTGATTGCGTCATGAGGTGTATACTGGCAAATTCTATCAAATAGATTTTCAATATCCTCAATAAACCACAGTGATTTTTCGCTTAATGCATCTAGTACTTGCTGAACATCTCTCTCATCTATGGTCGGTACATCTATAATGTACTGTCCATCAATATAGTAGGCACTAAGCGCGTTTGCTATAACCGGATTAGCTTGAGCAGATTCTTTCCTAACTCCGTACCTTTCTTCATAGAATTCATAATAGTCAAAATATGCCACAGGTGAAATTTCTTTAAGAAGCCCTATAGCTTGATCTTCTTCAGAAGCGTCTCCAAGCACAATCGTTGGAACTCTCCTGCATCGAATAGCTAACTGCTTCTCATGCCACATGTCTAGTGAAGACTTGATGACATAAAATAATTCGTAACCATCTCGGATATCTAGTTCTTCTATTTCATCTTGATAGTCGCGGAAAATTAATTCTGATGAAATCACCGTATTCCTATACTGGCTAAAGTCCACAATTTGCCATATGATATGTGGATCTGCGTCGCAGAATCTGACCTTATTATCTCGATTAAAAACTATGCCTCTCGCATTCCTTAAATGATTGCCAACTGTCCGTAGATTAATTTTCAAGCGCTCAACGGGATATCCCCGCCGTTCGATGTATTTGTAATATTCTTCAGCAAACTCATCAACCGAAAGCGGCTTGTCAGCATTACTAATTAATACCCGCATTACCATTTCTGTTTTGGATACGGATTTCTTATCATTGCATACTTCCTTTTCATGCAAGAATGCATTAAGCTGCGTTTTCCACGTTCCTTTATACTCTGAAAGAGACTCACTCGTAAGAGGAATCTTGCCTCGTTGATAGCGAATTGAGAGGTATTCATACCCCCCTTCCGCAACATCTGGAAAGGCTCCGCAAAACTCAGCCTTCAGAAGATGAAAGTACTGATATGGTTCACTAAAGTAATCCTCAAAAAGTAAGGGAAATGTATGTACAAGCTTAACCGTAATCTGTCTCACTCGCTCACGAGTCAACTCAAACAGGTCACCAATATTCTGAAGGCTTTCTCCTTCTGTTCGGAATTGTAATATTTGTGCCGCCCTATCATCCGGATCGCAGACCTTTTCAAAAGCATCAAGGAACGTGTCCCGTGAAATCATGATCATTCTATTACAGGTCATTAAGATTCCCGTTGCAAGAGCTTGATCAACTAGAATGGATGGAGTGAAATCTAGTGCAAGTTTGCTTATTCTCAATCGCAATTCATATTCGGGAAGTATGCCTTCAAGAATTATTGTACTCCAAAACGCTCTAAACTTATTTTGCACTTCCGGTAGCTGAAGTATCTTTTTCACTATATCATCGAGGCCACTAGTTCGAATTTGTTCAATTGAACCGGCTGTAGTTAGCACACTATACAATCGCTTCCAGTATAAGTGCATTACCGGATCAATTGCAGCTACCGCCAATTGAATTTTCTCCTCTATTTCTGGAACAATTTTGCACTGAAAAGAGCTGTCTTCATATGAAATATTGTCTTTAATCCAAGTCGAGACAGATACCTTAATCTCGTCAATTGACTTTTTCCCAATTCCCTTCATTTGAGAAAAATCCACTTCTGACATTTGTGCAACCTTATCAATCGTTGAGTATCCGTCTCTGTAAAGCGCATGAATAGGACGAACAGAAAGGCCAAGTTCTTCTATTGAATGTCTGGACATCTCAGACAATTGTTCTTCCGTGAATGCAGGCGTAATATCACTTTCAACAGAGTTATCAGCGAGTTCTGCCGCATGCTCGATAATATGATCCGCATTTTCCAAAATGTGTTTAATTTCATCAAGCGTCTTTGCGCCAATATTTCTCTGTTGGGCAATATCTTCAAGAGGAGTTTTAATTAACTCCTCAATATTGTGAATCCCCAGCCTACGCAATACATTACTTGCACGGACTGATAATTGCAATTGTTCTATAGGTGTTCCAGCCATTTCTTTCTCCGTCTGCTACTTAGTATTCAGGGCGAAGCAGTTGATCATCATCCGCACTATCGTTCCTGCTCTCAATGAGAGAGTGCTGGTCAAAAATCGCCTTGTAGGCATAATCAACCGTTTCATCAAGGTTAACCGATGCGCTGCTTGAAAAACTATCATAAAGAATTTCAATGCCGCCTAATACATATGCATTGAAAAGCGCAAGGGCTTCCTTCATCGTTGCCACTTCTTCTTGTGAAACAGGTGGGACGGCATTCTCGTCTAACTTATCCCTATAACGGAAGCAAATGTTTGCACGCTCTTCGGGAGTCCATGATTTTGTCGTATCCGCAAGCACGACCGTTCGAAACAGCTCATTGCACTTTACGTGCTCAGTATTAAATGCATCCGAATAAATTCTTGCTCTGTCAGTAGAATCATTCTGCTCAGCTTGCCGCTCATATAATGCTCCGAGAGCCGCGCCCGCCATATAGACATCAATATAGCGTTTGAAGGCTTTGGCATCATTTACAAGGTACTTAATGTACGTCGCATGTTTACCATAAATCGTATAATCACTTTCAAACATTTCTTCTCACCTCACGCTTCAATTTCTGTATGCGATTCGGAGTACTTTTTGAGCTTGCAGTATTTCCCAACCCTTGCAGCCATAACAGATTCGGCATATTGCCAGTCTTTCTCCATGACGAACATAATTACTTGATTGGCTACTTCTGGTAGTACAGCAGAAATGTTTTTTATATGGGTCTCATCCGCATTCGAGAACGGGGCGTCCATAACGAGAGGATACGCTTCGTTTTCCCATGTAATAGAATCAGTGACGCTACGGCCTAACGTTGCTTTTTCCTTAGCAAGGTCTACAAGTCCTGCAATAAAAGCAAAGTTTTTAACTCTCTTTAGCCCCTCAGACTCACCAGTAACGACGTCTTTACCATTAAGCTGCGCAAAAAGTGTCACATGATACTGTTTGTCAATCTGGACTTTTCTCTGCCCATGATACATTTTTCCGAAAATATCATTTACACATTCTTGAAGACGGCTGCGCATCTCTTGCTCTTTTTCCGCATAGGTCTCGTCGATCCAACTGCATATTTGCTCCGCGTAAGCAATGTATGTAATGAGTTTTTTGTTGCGCTCCGACGCAGAAATCAAGCTATCATATATCTTCCGAGCGGATTCAATAGCACTTTCACAAGCGCCGATATCCCTATTGCACCTTGCCTTCTTTTCAGTCATTCGCTTAATACTATCTTTGATTCGGTTCATATCCGCTTCATAACTGCCCATATTCTCTTTGCCAAAGATACTCTCATCAATACGGGCAATTTCGTCTTCCAAAGACGCGATGGTATCACGATGCTTCTGAATCTCCCTATATTTTTGCTCAATTGTCGGGTAAAAAACGGAGATATTTCTTCTATCAGATGCAACAAGTTGCTTGAAATTCTGAATAGCAGTGCCAATATGAGCTGGTGGCAAATACCTTAACTCCTCTAGGATGTGCATATATGCACTATTTCCAGTTTTGCCGTCCTCACTTACCTCAAGTTTGGCACCACAAATGCATTTGCCTCGCTTGATTATATCCCGAATCGAAGATTCAGTCATGTCTCGAATACCATGATCATCTACATTTGCATTTGCCACGCAGGCTTCAGCTTGATCCATCAAGGGGAGCATAAAATAAGTCACAGCGGAATTGCTGAAGTAATCTAAAAACAGCCTATTGCAGGACTCCAAATCTCCACGTTCACGTTCGAGTTTGTCTTCCAGAGCTTGCTTCTTGCGCTGTAATTCAGCAGTACTCTGATTGTCACGAAGTATCTCGGCTATTTTTTCCTTTTTAGCATTGAGAGAAACAAGCTCTTGCTCTGCACTTGCAATTTCCCGTTCCAGTCCTTCTTTACGTTCAGCCTCACGCGCAATTGTTTCCTGTGCTCGTTTTGCGCGTTCGTCTCCAGAAGAGTCCAAATGCTCATTCCAGTAACCAATTGCGGTAGCTTTTAGCGTCCGAGTCCCCAGATGCTTCCGAGCGTTACCAACTGCAGAAAGGCCGAGAAGTCCCCGAACGGCCTCTGACAGATCCTTCCGCGAACTGATATCGGAAACACGTTCTGTATCAAAGAAAAAGTAACCAGACAGCGACTGAGGAAGAATACTGTTGATAATCCTCTGTTCCTCGCCTTCGCGCACTTGCTTGGTAATTCCGCTCTCCTTATATGATACACTCAACTGTGACTGCAAAGCGGTCCAATTTCCATAGCCCCTATCAATATACGGCTGCTTGCGAAGGATGATGTATTCCATGCCTTTGTGCTCAAGAATCAGCTCAACATAAACTTCGCATTTCTGTTGGACACCAGCCAACTCATTCGCAACTTCAAGATTTAGCAAAAACTCTGGATTACTATCTTTGGGAAAATCCGCGACTCCGTATAAGCACCAGTTAAAAGATTGAAGAATCGTAGTTTTGCCGAAAGTGTTATCGCCGAGCAACACCGTTACATTTTTATCGGAATCACTGGAGAATTCAAGTTTTTGTTTTCCTTTGAATTGTCGAAAATTGTGCAATGTAATGCTCTTGATCAACATAATGACAACACCCCCTTAATCTGCGTTCTTTTCTATGATTTTACGAATTGCCTTAATCATATCCGGTGTCGTAAATTCACCAGTTTTGAGATTCTGTCGCTCCGCAGAGATAATCAGCTTTTTCATCTGGGAAAGTTTCTGTTCATTGATAGGAACTTTCTTGATTTCATCAGATAACATTGTCGCTGTCCTCCTCACCTAATAGTTCTTCTTCCGAAATATTGAACCCATGCTTAAGATCATATACCAAATCAAAGGTACTTGATGGATTCTCTGCTATATCAGCAAAATCCATCATGCGGATAAGTTCTCTTTTAATAAGGCCTTTAGTAGAATCAATAATCGTACTATTTTGCGTGGCAATTGTGTTAACGGGGAATGGCAGCGTTATAAAATCATATATTACAGCAAACTCTTTTCCCGGAAACTTTCGTAACACTCGCCCACGCCTTTGAATGTATTCCTTTGGATTTGTACTACTAGCAAGGATAAACGCTGTCTTTATACTCGGAATATTGACCCCCTCATCTAGGCACTTGATAGCGACTAATACTTGAAGTGCATTGCCTTCTGCAAATGCCTCGCGAATTTGTGCTCGCTCTTGCGCCGACTCTTGGGAGGTAAAACGTCCTACTCGCATGTTAAGGGTGTTTCCTAGCAAATCTGCTACGAGGTCAATTTGCCTTTTACTGAAGTCAGCATCATCTTCATCACGCACCGTTGTTGCCCCGCAGTATACGAGAATATGTTTATCATCAATATGAGGAGCTATTTGACGCTGTAATTCAGGTAACTTTCCCTTTGCACCAGCAACAATTCTAGACCGTTTAATTAAAAGCTGCTTTGCACGCTCTGTTAAAACAACCTTCCCATTCTTCTTATGGATTGCTTTTGCTAGTTGTCCGGTAATCGAAAGATAGTCTGAGAGTTCGTCCTGATCCAAATAGGTGAGTACCGGATAATAATAGTAGCGCGTTAGCATCTGACTATCTATTGCATCCTTTAGGGAGTACGCAATGCATTTTTTACCAAAATACTCCGCTAAGGCAGTAGTTCCAGATTCATCATTGTGTCGATCAATGGTTGCCGATAAACCTAGACGGTATTTTATATTATCCGGTAAATACCGTCTATAATTTGTGGCACCCATGTTGTGTGCTTCATCAACCACAAATACTACATCCTCAGAGAGAATGCCTATCTGATCTTGAACTGTTTTTGTCACAAAGGATGCATTTGTCGTAATAAAGCAGAAAAAGTCCGAGACGCGGAGATTAAACGACCGCACCGCCTGCGCTAAATTTTTCTTCCAACTTTTCTGAGAAGAACTTGAATACCCAACAATCGGTTTGATGCCGAACCGAACAATGTCTTCAACCCATTGCTCAACTAAGTGTTGATAAGGGCAGACAATCACAACGCCTAATCGTTTATGATTGTCAGAAAACAGCTGTTCAATACTTGCTAATGCGGTTAGGGTTTTCCCCGTACCCGTTGCCATGTCATAAATACCACAATAACCGTTTTCTTTCCAATTTTGAATTGCGCTCTCCTGATACGGCCTTATTTTGAAGTCGGGCGGCAAAAACATCGCATCTTCTGGCAATGAATTCTCTTCAGGGGTCTTAAGGCCGGAATTCCGCCGTAACGAGTTGTTAAAAGCATAAATACGGTCCTTTACAGCCTCTGGAAAATCAATAGTTTCTACGCCCGGTTCATAATCATTCCAGATTGCCTGAAAAGCCATCTGTTTCTGAAATACTCGTTCCTTCTCATTGGTCCACGAACAGAATACATCGAAAGATTCGTAATTTGCAGAAAAAGCATTCTCGCTTTCGTTCATTGAACCTGAAAAGGCAACTGCGTTTCCTTCAATGTCGTTCATAATACCCATTTTTTCGTGGTACATTGCTATTTCGTTGTTTGTGGAAAGAAACGCTATTTTAATATCTAAGACACCATTTGCAATAAGGGATGCAATATATGACAATCTACTGGTGTCCTCAACCGAGTTATGTGTCTCGATTCCACGAAGCAGGGCGCGTTCTAATACCTTGCGCACTTCATAACCTTTGCGAATCTCATCTATATCTTCTTGTGACAGCCTAGGAGACGCAATGATTTGGATTTTTCCACCATTGCTAATAAGTCCTTCAACGCCTTTAGAAATTGCTATAAGGGCAGAGGAAGAGAAAAAGCCTACAGCTCTCTGATACAACACTGATTCCTTTAATACAGGAACATAGAAGTCATCAACGACATTATCAATGAGTGACCGGTATTCGCTTTTGATGTTGAGGTCAATCAAGCTCACAGCTTTTCCTCCTCTCAGATATTATCTTCGATATAATTAAGCGCTTCTTCAAGCTCCGCAAAATCTTCATCCGCAGTAAAGTAACTAACACTAAACCTTACCGTTCCAGCAGGATATGTGCCAAGAAATTTGTGTGCTAAAGGCGCACATTGAAGTCCAGTTCGGACAGATACACCTAGCCTATCGAATAGACTGCCACAGCTATCGCTGCTGATATCATCAATTAACGCTGATACCACACCAACATAATCATTTTCATCATAAATTCCCACCAGGTGAATGAAGCTATATTTGTCTAATAAGTTCAATAGCCTTTGGCGGTTTTCTTGCTCTCTAATACGGATATTTTCAATTTCGGTGTCTTCAATCCAGCGAAGTGCAGCGTTCAGGCCAGCAATTCCAACAGAGTTCAAGGTTCCCATTTCAAATCGTTCTGGAATGGAAGATGGCATATCTTGGTTTGCTGATTCAAAACCTGTACCGCCGAATAGTATTGGCTTCAACTGAGCTTCTGGCTTCATGACGAAGCCAGAAATACCCGTAGGACCGTAAAGGGTCTTGTGACCAGCAAACACTGCATAGTCAATCGTTTCAAGTCCAATGTTACAGCTCACCAAACCAGCCGTCTGTGCCATGTCGATTATAACGGTAGCGCCATATTGCTTTCCTATGACAGATAAGTTTTCAACTGGGGCGATTAATCCACAAACATTGCTGGCATGACTCATAATCAAAATATCCGGCGGGCAATTTTGAAACTGTGCCTCAATTGAACCAACATCATAGTGCAGTCGTTTAGTAAGCGCAAGTTGAATTACAGTCACTGCTCCCGCTCTCTCAAGATTATGCAATGTTCTCGTAACTGCATTGTGTTCAAGCGGCGAAATATATACCGTTTTCCGTTTTCCCGTCATCAATCCCTGTATGATGATATTTAATGCAATTGTAGCTGTAGGTGTAAAGACTACCTGCTTAGCTGGACATTTCAGCAGAGATTTAATTCGTTTGCGGGTATCTGAAACCATCTGCCCCGCCGTGGCAGCCTTTTCATAGCTACCACGGCCAGCACTCGCACCGTTAGACCGGTAAAAACGGTCCATCTCGGAATAGACAATCTCCGGTTTCGGAAAAGTTGTTGCCGCGTTATCGAAGTATGCCACACCGCACCTCCTAACAGAGTTTTTTCAATACATCCATAAGTATCTGACGTTTCTCCGCGTCAGTAAGCGCCTGACCAAACGAGTCGATATCAGCCACAATTTTATTTTGCAGAAGTTTACCCCTATTGCTTGTGCTTACACGTTCAAAACGTTTAACCACTGATTGCCCATCCTCCAGTGCGAAAGAAATTTGATAGGAATCAGATTCTGATTCAAGCTCTTTCGTATCCGCCTTGTCAATCTCCTCGTGAAATACCTCTGCATTCTTTTTGCATCTTTCAAGACTGAGCAAACACTTTTCGAGTGTCTGATCGTTCCAATCCTCAAGACGCAAATCTGTTGTTGCTTTGGCAAGACGTGATACAAAAGTCTCTTCATCGTTAGACACCATTCGAAGTAGTGCTAAACATCTGTCTGTTCCATCTGTAAACAGTTGCTCGAAGACCTGTTGGTCAAGAGATTCACACCAATCTTTGATGATAGAGGACAGTGACATCTGATTTACCGGGGGATGTTTTGTTCCAAAGATAAACAGCTTCTTCACTCTATAAATCAAGTAACCGCGCAAATTTCCAAGAGCGTTATCGAAGAATTCCTTTGCACCACGAACATTATCTGCAACACCTTCTACAAAATTAACATACCCGAAAGCCTGCGGAATCTGTTCAAATAAAAACTGGTGACCAGTAGGATTTTGACGAAGTAACTTGAAGAAAGCCATGTAACCTCGGTCTATTTCATTGCCATTAGGACTTTTCTTCATTTCCTTGACATACTTCGGAAGAGAAACATACCAGCGTTTCATTGCTGAAATCACATAATCATAAGGATTACTGTTCTTCTCGCCGCGAATTACTTCTTCGTAAAAAATACGCTCAAGTCGCTGAATGTAATCTGCCTTTTCCGGCGTCCAGTCCAAATACTCTAAGCTGTAATTTTCAGGATGGACATTAATCTGCGACAATGCATCAGCATTAAGAGCGATCTGACCAAAGCGATCCATGACGACCACCTGCTGCTTATATTTGTGGAGCACTACAGCAAGATAAAGAGGAATGAGTTCTCGCCTTATGGAAATCCCATTCTGCGGTGAACATAAGCGCTCATATAATACACTGAATGATTGTTTGCCACTCATTCTGGCTTCTACAATGCAGTCTTCTATCTCACTCAGCATATCAGCCATGCGTGGGTTGCATTCTGGATGCAGATTTACAGAAATATTGCCGTTTTCGTTTTTAAGAACTCCAGTACGAAGAAGAGTGCTGCGCATAATTGATACTTCTTGGCCAGTTCCTGTAAGGCCAAGATTTGGTTCAAGCTCGCTTCTTAAAAGTGCAGCAACAATTTTATTTCGGCTATTTCTAGCCATCGAGGTTGCTTCATTTCTATTTAGTGCCTCATTGTTGATTACCGGCGTTTTGGAATAGTGTAAATCACAAATGCTGGAAAGCAGCTCAGAAAAAGCAGCTTTTCTGTTTATTGTCTGCTCAATGCCGTCCGAGATGTAATATGCTTGGTACTGTTCAGGATGCGTAAACGAAGAAATAAAGGACACCATGAGATCCCTTAGGTCTTCATAAACAACTTCATATTCATCGAACAGGACTCTATCACCATTCGCCTGCTCTTTCAGTTGAATAACTGCCTTAAAGTCTCTGACAGCCGCCTCAACATCGAAATAAGACTTAGGTAATACAAATACCGCGCGCTTAAATTCTGAGGATATGGATAAAACTTTACGGTGGAGTTCCTTAATCGCATCAGCTGAGCTTGGCAGCACGCCAAAGATTACACCATCAGCAGCGGTTTTATCCATCATTTCATGAAGGATATCCTGCTTATAAGCAACTTCTTCCTCTATGAAGGTAAAGTCGAAATACCGAATCATCTCGTGAGCATCATTGTACCTAGACGGATACAAGTAGTTCTCCATGTTGACATCATTCAATGCATCAGCAATCGAAACCGTGCGTTTCTGCCTTTCGACAACATCCGATATTTTTTGCTGAATATCAACACCGGAAGACTGCTTCAATTGCAAGTAACTATTGCTCCGTTTCAGGTAAACAACATACTCATTTTTAATCAGAGATTCGATTGCCGCCTCAATGTCCTCGTGAGAGTAAGAGAGCGAAAACACACCGTATAACTCTTCTTTTGTTGGGCGAAGCTTTTCAAATTGCTCAAGAATGTAAATTAGGGAGATACACTTTACAACTTTGCTCTCAAGACTATCCTGCTCTAGTCGCTCAAGAATCAGTTCAGTTAAAATATAATTCTCATGAAGAGTTCCAGAGTAGACTTCTTTTTTGAATAGTGGTTCGAAATAGTCATAAATACGGTCGGGAGTTATTAGAGAAAACTCTTGGTCATTGCATGACTCCAGATACGCAGGTAGTGTTGCCCCACCACTTGCAGACAAAAATGTGAACAGCGTTCGTTCATTCTGCGCAACACGTTCAGACAAGCGGGGGAGAATGAATGTGGATACCGGATGTAACGGGTAACAACCTTCAATTGTTTGCTGAATATCAACTTCAGACATACCAGAAAAGATAGGATGTGTGCAGTACCTGTCCTTGAGGGCGCTAAAACGCTGACTATTGTCAGCCAGAAAATCGCCCCACATATCAGGTCTTTTCTGAATAACTGAACTGATGATCTCGTATGTCTGGGTAAAGTTATTGCTCAAGCGAACATGCAAGAATCGTTCAGACACACCTCGCCAACCGTCAACCTTTTGCTTTGGAAGGACATCGATGTAATTTGCAATTTCTTTGTGTGAAATCAGCATGATATGCATCTGAATAGATCCACTGCGGTTGCATTTTTCAGCAAAATCCTGCAACATTTTTGTGTCGCTCACAGATGCAGCAGCAATATTGGCTTCTAGGTATTTACTAAACTCGTCGTAGACAACAAAGATACCCGTATAGCCTTTCTTCCTCAGCCCTTTTGCCGCATTTTCATACAACTCCACAACATCAAAGCCTAAAAAGGGATTAAACACACTACCTGCTGTTAATGAAGGATAAATAGTTTCAAACTCTTCATACGTTTTTGTATTAAACTCTTTAAGTTCCTCTACAAAAATGTTTTCTGGCTTAGATATCAGTTTGCAAAACTTATTGTAAGTTTCTGGAAATTCGCTTTTCCATCTTTCAATTACAGCGGTAGCTGCCTTATAGTTGGTTTCCGGCATAACATCAAGGAAATCATTGCTAGTTAACGTCCGCTGCAAAGCAAGAAGAAATGCTTGAGTTAAGCTCGTATTGCTTCCGGTTATGATAACGGGCAGAATTTTCTCGTTGCTTGCGTAGTAATTCTCAATCAGCTGTAGGAGCTTAGTTCCAGCAATTTTCGATAGCGTATTTTCAAACAGAGATAGATCCTTTTTCATCAAGAGAGAAAGGATCATCAGCATAATATGCGACTTTCCTTTGCCATACGCACCAATTAGCACACGCGCTCTTTCAGTAGAAGATATCTGCGTACTAAGAAGAATATCCTCTAGCAAATCCATAGCGGATGCTGTTGGAATGAAATTTTTAATTTTAGTCTCGTTGTTCAGGTCATATCCGATATTTACGGAATACTGAAAACCTGATGCAACCGAAATCATCTTGCTCATTGCTTACTCCTACTGAACAATTTCTTCGTAGTATTTTTCTACGCAGGTAATAAAGTCATATCCAGCTTCAAGTTTGATGTAGTCAAGACCAGCAGTCCGAACAATTCGTAGCAACCCAGTCCGCTCGGCATGATGCAATGCTTCAATCATGGTAATAGAATCTAAATTGAAGACCCTACCGATATTACAGGGGCTCGACAAAAGCGCGCTCAGACTAATCTCTGTATTCCCCTCCGCCTGATCATAGACCACTGCTAATGTCACCCATGGATTTATCGTCTCAGCTGAAGGTATGCTTTTCTTGTAAGTGATGTTAGCCCCGTTTTTGCTAAGCACATCAACAAGTCCAAGCTCACCGAATGGGCAATCAATGTTATTCTCAGGTGATGCTTTAGCAGTTTTCCCCCTTGAGACATAGGTACTAATGATACATGAGAAATCATCATTCAGTGAGCGAATTGCAGCTTGTTCTTGTGCCATCACAATATAGTTCTGCAATGCCTTAACAAAATCCTCCCGTGTAAATTCGCTCATATTAAACTCATTGAAGAAGTAATACCATGCAGTTGCCTCATCTTTATTCTTTGCAAGTTGATACTGCAAAAGCCACAATGTTCCCATTTCTTCGATATACGGATCATGTTTATATACAAGTTCGCCAAGCACAGTGAGAGACTGAACACGCTGCCCCTTTGAAGCTTCGGCGGTTAAGCCGACAACTTGCAACCAGTAGCGCAGCGCTTTAACCATGTTAGCTCCGATACCAAGGATATCCATGGGATTGCGGTCTTTGTCCTTAGTAACAAACACATCTGGATTCGCAACAACATTTCTCATGCCTTTGCTCAGCCACCCTTTGCGGATGAAAAATGTATCGTGTGCGCGAAATTTCATTGCCATTTCAAGTCCTCCGCTATTTAGTCCGCAGATACTTGTCCATCATGCATCCGCCGTCTAGGTATTTTGCTGTCATGCACATTTTACAATGCACACACTTGTTGGGGTCGATAAAATAATAATCTCCAACAATCGAAATTGCGCCAGATCGGCAAATCGACTCACACTTCAAACATTTTCGGCATGCATTGAATTTGCGAATCTGATATGATGCCATTCTTTGCAGTCCCTCATGATCAGCGACATTCATCGTCTTCACTTTGACTGCATATTCATATCCATCTTGGCTAAAAGGCTGAATAGATAGAATAGGGACATTGGATCTGCTATCGAGGACAATGACCTCTTTGATGAGTTTTTTCCCCAACTCAGGCGCGACTCGACCAAAGGGTACAAACATACCAACAAGCTCATCATCAAAAGGGCGTACAAGTCGATAGATTTTTGCATGTTCCTCTGCTGTGCAGTTCGTGTACCGAATCTTCACATCTCCAGCCGAGGCAAGACCGTTACCGCCTTGGCGAGCCTTCCACTTGCCAGAATCGACATAAACTTCGGGGTCAGGCTTTCCAATTTTTTCTGCAAAATGAATCAGAAAATCTCTCCACCTTTTTGACTGTTCCGGCATATAAATTCTGGAGAGGAACTGAGCACGCTGATTATTATTAGGACAACACCAACAGCCTACTCGGTCATATCCCAGGCGATAGGCATCGTTGAAATCGACACCTTCTGCGAGAAGATAAAGCCAAACATCAATATCTTTCCAGAAAAAGATAGGCGAAGCAACTGTCTGCTGTTGAATCTTAACCGACTCAGCATCGTCTTCAATTCTGTTGTATTTACTTCTGCTTACAGACTCAGATTTTCTAATCCCATAGAAAGTCAGGATTTGCTGATTTCGATAGAAGCCGTTGATAATTCTAGTGATTGGGCCAGTCTTAAACATTGAGCAGCACCATCTCATCATCCGCGCAGGTGGTCCAATATCTTCACATACATCATAAAAAACCTGCTCATCATTTTTTGCAACCTCAAAAATTGCCTGCGGATGATTCTCTCTAAAACGTCTCGCATACTCTATCGTAGAAGGGAACTCTAAAGTCGTGTCACCAAATATGTGAACCAGGCTCGGATTACTAAGCGCCTTTACAACAACATCTGCGGTAGCGGTAGAATCTTTGCCACCAGAAAAAGATATAACAATTTTTTCTTCGTCAAACTTCTCTGCTGCCCGCTTAACAAAAGAGAATGCTTCGTCTTTCAAGTAGTGTAGCCGCTCTTTGTTCGCTTCAGCAAAATGTCCAATGTGCGTGTTAAAGTATTCATACGAATTCTGAGGTGAATACTGTTCAAGTTTTTTTGCAAGAGAATCGGTATCCGCATTCTGAAAAACAGAGCTAGGTAGGTTTAATGATTTGCCATCAATATAGTACCTGCTATTCGACGCCCAGACTGACTTTTCCACATACTCGTTAGGCTTTTTATCAAGGAGCAATTCTAATAGAAGTCGCTCCTCCGGAAATACTGGACGAAGATCTGCAGACATATGGGATGCCTTGCCAAAACATAATGGACAATCATGCTTTACCTGATCATTCACTACTCTGATAATGGGCGTTCTACACTTCGAGCACCACATAATTTCGAGGGGTTTGTCCTCTTCAGTAACATGCCCACAAATAGGGCAATTCTTTTCATTCGTCTCTATGTTGCAATTTCGGCACCACATTTGCAGGCCTCCTTTCTAACCTTACAGCAATAGTATATCCTATGACCTGTCCATTTTCAGGACTCTTCCGGCAAAAACTCCATAATATCTCCGATATCCACTTCTAATGTAGAACAGATCCTATTAAGCACTGTGAGGGTAACTTCTTCGTCCCGTCTCAGCCGGGTCATGGTATTAGGTGCAATTCCAGCTGCTTTGCGCAGATCAGCTTTGCTCATCTTTTTATCGACAAGCAGTTTCCAGAGCTTGTTATATGAAATAGCCATTACCGTTCGACCTCCGGCTGCAAACATCGATTTTATTATACAGCTTTCTTACACGTAAAGCAAGAGAGTTTCGCACCTTGATGCGAACCCATCTTGTTTTATGAGTGCTGTCTAATTCTCGTTTCCTGTATCCACATTTTGTGTTTTGCTTGTTGGTTTTAACGGTAATACTTACTAACGATTTCCGTTCAATATCAGCATTAAGGGGCTGGGGGTATACCCAAAATCGCCGCATATGCGGCCACCGTCTTGTTGCTGTTCTCTAAAATCTCATTTTTCTCGTCTCTATATTGCTCTTTCCGGCAGAATCTATGCTATACTGTAAAGAAATCAACAAGAAGGGCATATTCATGGCTCCAAAACGGGTATTTTCCGGTTTTTACAAGCGTACAATAGCAACCCCATCTTCGTTGCCCGGGTACAAGTTCATCCGGGAATGAACGCAGAACATTGGCATGATGGATTTTATCTCTATACTCAATTCTTTTCCACAACGAATGGGCTAGGCTCATCGCCTGGCCCCCATCATTTATCATAGAACCTGTTTAATCCCTACGTCTGCGGCAAAACGATTTTCTGCACCCGATAGCTTTCTCCCTCAATCGTCAAAACCGCAAAACTGATTTCCTGCCCAAACCGCCGCTTGCCGCAGCTTCCAGGGTTGAGCCAGAGTTTGCCGTCCGTCACCTGTTCCAAATACTTGTGGGAGTGGCCGAAAACAACAATGTCGGCATCCGGAGGCAGGTTTTGGATTTCCTTTTTGTTATGCACCATGAAAATTTTCAGGCCCTCCAGCTGCACCGTCAGGTCATGGGGCAGGTGCTCGGCCCATTCCTTGTCGTTGTTTCCCCGAACCACATAGACCGGCGCAATTCGGTCCAGTTCCTCCAAAATGCCCTGATTGTTGATGTCCCCGGCGTGGAGGATGCAGTCGCAGCTGCGTAGAATTTCCAGGACCTCCTGCCGGAGCAGACCGTGGGTGTCTGAAATAACGCCTACTTTCATCATAAGGACGGCTCCTTTCGCTTTTCTTGTTTCAAGGCAGCCGGCGCAAGCATCCGCACCTGCTGCCAAACTTTATAGACTTCTGTTACTGCCTCTCTATACCACCGTCTTGTATTCCAAAAAGCAGCCCCCATCGTGAGAATAGATCACGCCGACTGCCTGCAAATATGCGTAGATCACCGTCGTCCCAACGAATTTCATGCCCCGTTTCTTCAGGTCCTTTGAAATCCGGTCTGAAAGCTCCGAATGTGTCAGCCCACTTTCGTAGACCACTTTTCCCACGGTCCAGTGCCAGAGATACTCGGAAAAACTGCCATATTCCCCCTGTATTTCACGAAACGCCCGGGCATTGGTAACGGATGCCTGTATTTTCAGCCGATTCCGGATGATTCCGGGGTCATTCCTTAGGGCTTCCAGCTTGTCCTCCCCGTATGCGCAGACCGCCTCCAAATCAAATCCATCGAAGGCTGCCCGAAACGCCTCCCGCTTGTTCAGAACACATTCCCAGGACAGCCCGGCCTGAAAGCATTCCAACACCAACATCTCAAACAGCTTCCCATCATCGTGAACAGGAACGCCCCATTCCTCATCATGGTAACGGATGTACCGTTCATTCTTTGGGTTTGCCCAGCAGCAGCGTTTCTTTCCGTCTGACCATTCCATCTGCATCTCAGCTCCTTTATCCTATAACCAAGTTTTCATATCTTTAGCTTAGCACCATTATATCAGGCAAGCAATAAAAATCATAGAGTCCGGATCGTATTCGTCGTTTTGGCCTATTTGAGGCTGCTGTTTACCTGACATCTCGAATACAATTCCCTTATTCTAAAGAAGTATATTGATTATTCGTAACGAATAGTATATACTATTATTGAGGTGATGTCCCATGGAAACACGAACCGCAAATCTGATCATCGGCACCTCCGGCGGCACAGCCGGGGGCAATGCGATAAACTATAAGCTGGCCCTCCCCTCCACTTGGATCAAGGAAATGGGGCTGACTCCGGGACAGCGGCAGGTGGAGCTGCGCTTCGACGGTGCTTCCATCGTCATTACCAGGAAGCTGCCCTTTGCGGAATTTCTGGAAGCCAGCCGCCACGCTGGGCACAAAGTACTTCTTCTCTCCTGCTATTCCGGGGATACCCTCTGCGCCCGGATTGCCGCTGACGAAACCGAGAAAACGGTATGCGTTGAAAATCTCGCCACGGATTACCTGAAGCTTCCCTTTGGAAAGAATCCAAACCCCAGTTGGGCGGATTACCGGCACTTTCTGGAAGACCGCTGTATTCCGAAAACCAGGGCCGGACTACAGGAATACCTGGAAGCAATCGGAGTTGACAGCTACAAGCCTCTGGAAATTATTCGCAAAACCCAGGGGCGCATGGCAGAAGATGATCTGTGGCTGACTGTGGAGGAATTGAAATGACCGTTCAATTGGTATCTGATCAGAAAATTGCGGAAACCTCCTCCAAGGGCAACCAGGAAAAATGGCAGGACGGCAACATCTGGTACAAGTTGGACCAGTTCGGCTATGAAGCTCTGGCAGAGGTGTTTACCTCCCAATTGCTGGAATACAGCAATACCGAAGCGGATTTTCCCTTCACCTTTGTACGCTACCGTATGGAGCGTCTTTTGGTTCATGGCCGGGAGCGGACCGGGTGCAGCAGTCCGAATTTCTTGAAAGCGGGCGAGTCCATTATTACCCTTGCACACCTATTCCAGCAGTATACAGGAAAGCCGCTCTCTGAGACGCTAAGCCGCATGACCAGCGACAAAAAGAGAATGGCCTACCTGGCTGAGGAAACCGCAAACATCACCGGCCTGTCCCTGTTCCCCCAATACCTGACGCTGCTGTTTGAAATTGACGGTCTTGTCCTCAACGACGACCGGCATCTCAACAACATTGCGGTCATTGCCAGAGACACCTGTTTTGACTATTGTCCCATCTTCGACCAGGGTGCGGGGTTCCTCTCTAACGTCATGTATAATCCCTTTGAGATTATCCCCAAGTCCCTGATTTCCCAGGCAAAGGCCCGCCCATTCCAGACTACTTTCAACCGGCAGATTCATGCCATGGAAAGCCTGTATGGCAAGCAGCTGGAAATCCCTGATTTTACCCGAAAGCAGCTTACGCAGATGGTGGAACCTCAGCTAGAATACTATCCGGCCCGTGACAGGGATTTGATCGCAGACCGGGTTTGTGAGACGGTGCTTGTGCGGCAGAAATGCAGATAAACGGAGGCAACAAATTGGATACCACATTATTTCAAGACAAACACGCTGCGTATCAGCAATTGATTGCTCGTGTCCGGGCATCTTATCCGGCATACCATGAAGCCACTGAATACGAAAAAGGTCAACTCGTATGGTGCAATGACTGCCAGCAAGAAATCAATCTTTGGAGCTACTGGCAAGACAGCCTTGACGCGAAAATTATGCTGGTGGGTCAGGATTGGGGCTGCCCATTTGACAAGGTATTTCTTCCAACAATGGCTCAAATTCAAAAAGCAAATAGCAGCAACGCATACAGCTATATCTCGGATACTCCAAGTCAAACGGACCAGAATCTAATCAAATTATTCTCTAAAGCACTCGGAAAAGACATAACCATTCCCTGCGACGACTTATTTTTCACCAACTTTGTTCTGGACTACCGAACCCACGGAACCAGCGGCAATTATCAAAAGGAATGGGCAGAACATGACAGCGTATTTTTCAAAGAGCTTGTAGATATTATCGAGCCAAAGGTCATTCTCTGCCTTGGGAAAGCAACCTTTCGGGCCGTTCTTGCATCCCTTGCGCCTGATTGGAAGCCACGAATTGGCGGATACAACAAGTACATTGACAGTTCGCGCAATCCTGTTACCGTTGCTACACCGTCTGGGGCGAACATTGCCGTATTCGCTCTGGCGCATTGCGGTGTAATGGGAACTCTGAATCGGAATGAGAAGAAAAACCTGGGCCTTGACCAGCAGATTGCAGACTGGGAAAGGATTTCCTTATACCTCTGACTTTTGAAATAAATTCAGCTATGCTATTCAGAAAAACGCCTCCATTCTATTCTTGTACCTCGGATAGAATGGAGGCGCTTCGTTTGGAAAAACCTCGAAAAACGCACAGCTTTTCGACCGTTACCGTTTTTCCATCACAAAATTTGTCAAACCAATCCCCTGCCTCACAACTGTCTGCTCCTCCACCATTCGGTAGCCCCGCTGTAGGAAAAACGGCTTTGCAGTAATGGATGCGTGCGTTGTAATCGGCTTTCCCGGCATGGAAGCTTCCAGTGCGTCGCAGATTGCGGAGGCGATCCCCCGCCGCTGGTAGTCTTTATGAACATAGAGCCTGTCCAGGTAGCCAGAACTGTCCATATCTCCAAAGCCAACAATGGTAGAATTCTCCACCGCGTCAATTGTTTTGTGCTCCCGGAAAGAGGCATCCCATTGTGCCAGGTTCACCTTGCCCGTTACCCATGCGTTTCGCTGCTCCTGGGTATAATCCTTTGCGTTGACGCTGTGTACGGTTTGGTAGAAAAGCTCTGCCAATTGCGCGCAATCAGACGGTTTATATTCTCTCAGATTCATTTTTACGATCACTCCATTCCCCACAGATGTTCCGATTGGCCCCAAATATTCGGAAAAGCACTTCTTGAAGCAGTCGAAATTTCCGGTTTTCAGAGGTCTGATTCGCTGGGATATCTGCTTGCTGCCCGTATAGGCCTAACGTTGACAGTCCCGTGTTTTTTCTCGCAAATATGCAGCAGGCGTTTTCCCGTATTTCTTCTTGAAGCATTGTATGAAATGGGACTGGCTGCAAAACGAGAGGTTGTAGGCAGTCTGTCCATAGGGAACACCCGCATCCAGCATGGACAGCGATGCATCCAGTTTCTGATTCAGAATATAGCCGCTGACAGACAGTCCCATCTCCCGATGAAATAAGCGTGATAAATAGCTCTCAGACAATTGAACATGCCTCGCCAATTCTGTCACTGTCAGCTTCTCATGCAGATGGATATGGATATAGTGGACACACGCTTTTATTTTCGGGGAAAGCGTGCGTCCCTTCTTGGATTCCGCAACAGAACGTACCAGTTGGATCGCCCTGCTGCTAAGGTATTCCATGCAGTCATCAATGGTGAAAAGGCCATCAATGTGCCGGATGTATTCATCGCTGAGGTTATACGCATCCGTTTCATCCAGGCCTCCGAGAATGGCATAGTGAATTGCAATGGCGATCACGGAAACAGCCCAGAATTTCATCTGCCGAAGGGAATCCGCAGACATTCTCCCGATCACAAAACCTGCTGCAAAGTAATCCTCCATTGCCAGGCGCATCGACGCCTCATCTCCATTTTTCAGGGCTGTATAGAGCGCAAGCTCCAGGGAAAAGGGGGAATGGGTCAATCCGTTTTCCCTCTGCGTGAACAATGCGTTTGGTGTCTGGGGCAGGATTTCTACCTTGTACTTCATACGCTTCACCTCATCTTCATCATACTGCATAAATATGATATTTACAACATAAATCTGATATATCGCATGTCCACACAATGCTACAATAGACGAAAAGGAGGGATTCCTATGGTGCAAAACAACCTCGAAGAGAAAATAGCGCTTTTAACCGGAAAAGGGATGTGGCATACCCACGAAACCGCCAGTCTGCCGTCTATTCATCTGTCCGATGGGCCTCACGGACTGCGCAAGCAGGAGGAGCAGGAGCGCCAGAACAATATCAGTCTGGTATCCACCTGTTATCCGACCGCCAGCGCCCTTGCCTGCTCCTGGGACTCAACAGCGGCGGAGCGGCTGGGAACATCAGTTGCCAGAGAGGCCTGGAACGAGGATATTTCCGTTCTTCTGGGTCCCGGAATCAACATCAAGCGCTCCCCGCTCTGCGGCAGAAACTTTGAATACTTCAGCGAGGACCCCTTTTTATCCGGTCGTATGGCTGCCGCCTATGTAAAGACCGTGCAGGCAGAGGGCATTGCAGTATCCCTGAAGCATTTCGCCGGCAACAATCAGGAAACCCACCGTCAGACCGCCAACAGTCAGATTGACGAACGGGCGCTTCGGGAAATCTATCTCAGTGCCTTTGAATATGTCATAAAAACAGCAAAGCCCGCAACCGTCATGGCAGCCTACAACCGTCTGAACGGATACTATGCCTGCGAAAACCGGCATCTTCTGACAGACATTCTCCGGGACGAATGGGGGTTTGAAGGGGCGGTCATCTCCGATTGGGGTGCCTGTGCGGATTTAGCCAAGTCCGTGAAAGCGGGCATGGACCTGGAAATGCCGGACAGCTGTGGAATCCACACCCGGAAGCTGGAAGCAGCTTTCGCGGCGGGGGAAATTTCGGAAGATGAGATTACCCGGGCCGCCGGAAAAATCGAAGCACTGGTAAAAAAATACGCACCCGTTCACAGGGCAAAAAAAGACACCTCTGATGCCCACAAAGTCGCAAGGCAGTTAGCTTGTGAAAGCGCGGTACTTCTGAAAAATGACGGGATTCTCCCGCTCCCGCCAAATGTGGATGTGACCGTCATTGGAAGTCTGGCAGAGCACATGCGCTTTCAAGGCGGTGGGAGCAGCCATATCCATACCGCAAACGTGCCCAGCGCCATCGATGCGCTTCGTGATCTGGGCATTACCATTTCCTATGCCCCAGGCTATTCCATCCGGGATCAGGAAAACCCGGAATTGGAGGCCCAGGCGCTGCAACTCGTCTCCAACCAGAAAACCGTTCTGTTTTTCGGCGGTCTGACCGACCAGTACGAGGGGGAAGGCTATGACCGGAAAACGCTGGCAATGCCTGCCAATCAACTGCGTCTGCTGAGCAAAATCTGCAAAGCAAATCCCAATGTCGTCTTTGTGTCGTTCAGCGGCGCACCCTATGATATGCCTTTTGAAAACCAGGTCCGGGGTATTCTGCAGATGTACCTCTGCGGGGAAGCCGTTGGCGAGGCCTGCGCGGACCTGCTGACAGGGCAGGTAAATCCCAGTGGGAAGCTGGCAGAGTCCTGGCCCTACACGATAGAAGACACCCCCTGTTCCAATTTCTTTGCTACCGGCAGCGATGACGTGGAATACCGGGAGAGTATCTATGTCGGATACCGGTATTATGACAGCTTCGGTGTTTCTGTCCGCTTTCCCTTTGGATACGGTCTAAGCTATACGACCTTTCGATACGCCAATCTGGAACTGAGCAGCGAGACATATACAGGCGGGAAACTGCGCGTCTCTCTGGATGTCACCAACACCGGTTATACAGCCGGTGCCGAAATTGTAGAGCTGTATGTGGAAAATCCCCCGGCGAACTACCTGCGGGCCAAAAAGGAGCTGAAGGGATTCCAAAAGATCACTCTGGCCCCTGGCGAAACCAGACACATCTCGCTGGAACTGGACGAGCGGAGTTTCTCCATTTATGACGGGAAGCAGTTCCGGATGCCAAGTGGGCACTACCGGGTGCTTGCGGGAGCTTCTTCTCAGGACATCCGGCTTGCGCAGGTTCTAAATGTGGTGGGAGCGCCGTACACGCAGGATGACCGGGAGCGCCTTTCCGAGTATTTTCAAAAGAATTTGCACAGCGTATCCCAGGCGCAGTTTGCGGAATTCTATGGAAGGCCGCTCAGCCATTTTGATGAGCGCAGGCAGGGGGATTACGGACCATACAGTTCTCTGCTCCAGCTGGCCGAAGCCTCTCCTATGGCAAAGCTCCTTCGGAAAGCAGCCAGGCCCCTTGTATATTCCATGTTTCCGGGGATTGCCCACAATGATCCCGAGGTCGTTATGATGCTGGAGGGCGTAGAAAACGGAACCATTGACAGCGTTGTCTGCCAAAGCGGCGGAATGCTTCCGCCAAGGCTGGCAGAAGCGATGATTTTAGAAGCAAATGGCCATCGAGGAAAAGCATTTTGGAAACTCATAAGGGGGTAATCTGCATGAAAAAAGGCAGCCTTGACAAGCGGACAAAATGGTGCTACTGCATCGGCGCTACCGGCCGCGATGCCGCTTACGCGCTGGTAAGCATGTACCTGCTCACCTATGTCCAATATACCATGAAGTTGACCGTCGCCCAGTTCGGAGTCATTTCCGCCGCAATCGTCATCTGCCTGATCTGGGATGCCATAAACGATGCCCTAATGGGAATTATCATTGAAAATACCCACTTCAAAAGTGGGAAATTCAAACCGTGGATTCTGGCCGGGGCCGTGCTGAATGCGCTAGTGATTATCGCGCTCTTTACATTGCGTCCGCAGGGCTGGGGCTTTGTAGCCTTTTTCTCGATAGGCTACCTGCTCTGGGGCATGACCTATACCATGAACGACATCGCCTATTGGGGAATGCTGCCCAGCCTGAGCAGCGACCCCAAGGAGCGGGACACGCTGGTAACCCTCATGAGCGTATTCATCTGCATCGGTCAATTCACCATTGCGGGCATTGTACCGACTGTGATTGCCGGAAACGCAATTCAGGCATATCGAGTAACAGCCCTGATTGTTGCCCTTGCGTTTATCGCGTTTCAGACGCTCGTTGTGGTGGGCGTTCGGGAGGCGCCGCGCAGAGATGACGCAGAGAAAGTAACCCTCGGCAAAATGTTCTCCATCTTTATGCGGAATGATCAGCTGGTTCCCATCGGCATTGCCTCTCTGCTGTTTAACATTGGGAGCAACCTTCTGATCATCTTTGGCGTAAATTTCTTCTATTTTGAATTTGGCTATGCGGACAGCGGCAATCTGATTTTCCTGTTCACCGTCATGTACGGGCTTGGAACGCTTGTTTCTCAGGCACTGTACGCGTTTATTTCCAGCCGGATGCATCGAATGACCCTTCTGAAAATCTGTATCGCCGCAATTTTCGCTGGATACGCACTGCTGATGGGCTTTGGCTATGTGCTGCCAAAGAACGTTGTTCTGCTGAACTGCATCGGCTTTGTCATTTTCTTCTTTCAGGGGCTCTATAATCTGGCTGTTATCGTGATGCTCAACAACACCATCGAATATGATGAGCTGCGCTTCGGAGAACGGCACGACAGTGTGATCTCCGCAATTCGCTCTTTCTCCGTCAAACTGGCCGGTGCGGTAAATCAGGGCATCTCTGCCTTGGTGCTGATTCTCAGCGGCATCTATACCGTCAGCCAGAACATCTCCGGCCTAGAAATTGAGGTCGGCAAAGGGACCATGACCAGCGCCCAGGCACTGGAAAAGGCAAACGCGTTCGCGGCCCAGGTGCAGCCCCGGCAAACCCTTCTTCTAAGGATTGGCATGATTGCGGTTCCCATACTCACTCTGGCCGCCGCATATATTTTGATCCGCAAAAAATATAAGATCACAGAAGAAGTATATCAGAAAATCGTTACGGAAATCGCGGCCCGCTGATCCTGCGGTTGAATCTGTCCTCATCGGGGACACGCAGCCAAAATCGCATCAACCCACAACATTTAAAGAAAAAATCCTCCATAATTCCCCTTCATCTTGGGTATCATGGAGGATTTTTGATTGAAAACGCAATGGGGCGAACTCAACCATGGGCTATCGCAACTCCTTTGATTGGTTTCAAAAATTCCTGACCGTTGATATACAGTCCATTCAAAATTGGCAGCAAATCAATATATTCTTCCTCCGGTTGTGAATTGTGGCGATATTTTGCAATAACCACAAGATAACCGTTATCCCACTCTTTTACGGAAGTGTAACGCTCCAGCGAATAGGGCGCTTTGAACCGGATAACACGGTTCCTAAAGAAAAAACACTGAACCCTGCATCATTTTCCAATGTTGCAATATCGTTCATAGGATCACCTTTCCTTGCCCTATCATACCATAATCTTGCGTGGAACGCAACGAAGATTCTGCCAATCAGAATACTTCCTTGCGCATCAACAAATCCCGCATCCGCTTTCTCTTCATGTCCCTCGTACAAAGACACAGCCCAGCAAGTATCAAAACCTTGCCGGGCTTGTCCTTTATTCGTTAAGCATCGCTTTCCAATCTATTTTCGCAGTCCGATTTCCGCACACAGACACCAGGCTTCCATCTGTCCGCCACAGAAAATTTTCCCTTGCATCATCTGTTTTTCATAATGTGCGCCACCAGCCGCAGATTCCGTTCTATGAGAACATTCCTCGCTTCCAGATCCCCCTTCCCCGCCAAATCCAGATAGTACCGTTCCTCTTCCTCCGTCAGCGGGCGGGGAAAGCTGCCCGAGGACAGCTGCAATGAATAAAATAATGAACTGAGCATCAGCCAGGCCGCTGCCAACATGTTCGCCACCTCCACTGCCACTGTATTCCCCATTGCCCGTCCTTTTTCCAACAAAATACCGCCGGAGCATTTTGCCCCGGCAGCGAAAACTGTTATTCCTTTCAGGCGCTGCGGTATTGGTCGAGAAAATCCTCCCACGGATATCCGTTGATCGTTCCGTTCTCAGACATATCCAAAACAATCATTACTGCCATTGTATCACAGCAAGCACCCGGTGTCATCAAAAACCGGCACATTTCCGCGCATCGATAACGGGGCAGTGGAACTATGGTCATCATACACCATAACTCCCCGGTGTGAGGTGCGCGGCGCGCAACTTTTTTCAAAATTGTCGCACGCCGCGCGACCATAAGCTGAAGGAATCTGCTATACTAAAATCGCCAAATAAGCAGTGGACAATAGCATCAAACGGTGATATTATTTTACCGTAATGGTTCCAAAAATCGGCGGGGAATCCCCCGAAAGAAAGAGGAATGGAATATGGAAGTACGCAGATGTATGAAATGTATGCACCCGCTGGCGGCGGGAGAAACCGTCTGCCCGGAATGCGGACGCGCCTACGGCAGCGCGAACGCGGAGACCTTCGCCCTGAAACCGGGAACGATTCTGGAGGGAAAGTACCTCGTGGGCGAAATGCTGGGTCAGGGCGGTTTTGGCATCACCTACATCGGCTTTGACCTGCTGCTGGAGCAGAAGGTCGCTATCAAGGAATACTATCCCATGAGCACCGGTATGGTCAGCCGGGAGGGGCACTCCACCGTGGTGTGGAGCAGCGCCATGATGGGAAAAACCGGCACTCAGAAAGGCTTCGACAGTTTCCTGAAGGAAGCCCGGAAAATGGCAAAGCTTGGGGGCATTCCCGGCGTCGTGGGGGTGAAATCGGTTTTCATCCAGAACGAAACAGCCTACATCGTCATGGACTTCATCGAGGGCGAGACCCTCCTGAAAAAATTGCAGAAGAACGGCCCCATGGACTTTGACAGCTGCGTCAAACTCATGACCCCCATCATGCAGGCACTGGCAGAAGTCCATGAGCACGGCATTATCCACCGGGACATCAGCCCGGACAACATCATGGTGCGGCCTGACGGCAAGCTGATTTTGCTGGATCTGGGCGCGGCGAAGGACTTGGACATTCAGGGAAACGACGGCGGCGTCCAGTCCTCCCAGATGGTGGCCAAGCACGGATTCAGCCCCATTGAGCAGTACAGCAAGAGCGGAAAGGTCGGCCCGTGGACGGATATTTACGCCATGGCCGCCACGATTTACTATTGCTGCACCGGCATTCTCCCGCCCCCCGCCACCGACCGCACCATAGACGATACGCTGGCCTGCCAGCCTCGGCTGACGCATGCGCAGTTCGGCATTCTGGCGGACTGTATGCGTATGCGCCCGCAGGATCGTCCGCAGAGCATGGACACGCTCCTGCAAATGCTCACCCGTCTCCAGGGGGAGGCGAAGCCGTTCGATAAAGTGCCGGAAACAGAGCCAATAGAACAGGAAGCAAGGGAGTCGGCTCCGCCCAAACCGATGGAGACGGAACCGGTAGTCCAGAAAACCCAACCGATAAATTCAGAAGTGCAGCCCACCCAACCGCCCCGGCACGATGTGAAGCCGAAGCGACCGCTTCCCAAATGGCTGATACCCGGCGTTGTGGCCGCAGTGGCGGTGATAGCCCTCGCTATTTCCATCGGCAGCGACGAAAAAAAGTCCGCCCCCTCCGTGAAAGCCCCGGCTGCACAGGCCGCCGCCACGGAACCGGCACCGGCTGAAACGGTTCCCATGGAAGTCCATACGATGGCGGCTACAGAGCATGCCTTTAGCGTAGATGACACTTCTGCCACCCCCTTTTGGGGGCAGGAACAGTATATGCGCAAAGACGTAAAAACACTGACCTTCCAAAGCGCCATGGAAAACGCTCCCGGCAGTGCCTGGGACGTGTCGGAAGCCGGGGACCGAAGCGTGCTTGCTTGGATGGACAACGGCGATCTGTACGTAGCCGCCGACGGGGCGATTGCGCCAAACCCCAATGCTTCCTGGCTGCTTCATAATTTTGTAAATCTGAAGACAATCAAGTTTGGAAACTGCTTTGATACCGCCAACGTAACAGATATGCATGGGATGTTCCATAACTGTGCGAGCCTGACCAGCTTGGATTTATCGGACTTCGATACTTCCAACGTGACAGACATGAGTGGGATGTTCAACTACTGCGCAAGTCTGACCAGTCTGGATTTATCCGGTTTCGATACCTCCATCGTGACAAGCATGCGTTATATGTTCTTCCGCTGTGCGAACCTGACCAATCTGAATCTGTCCGGTTTTGATGCCTCCGCCGTAACGGAAATGGACTGTATGTTCTACGGTTGCAGCAGCCTGACCAGCCTGAATCTCAGTAGTTTTAACACCTCCAATGTGGAAAACATGCAATGGATGTTCTACAATTGCAGCAGCCTGACCAGTCTGGATATCAGCGGCTTTAGGGCTTCCAAGGGAACGAAAACGGATTTGATCTTCTCCGGCTGCAACAAACTAACAGACCTCCAATGCTCGGACAGTAAGATTCTTTTGGAATACAAAAACCGCTGACAAATTGCCGCATTTGCCCCACGCTTGTCGTTTTTGTTCCCGGCAAAATTTTTCAAAATTGTCGCACACCGCGCAACCGCAAACTACGGAGCCGAACGCCAGACCGCTCAAAAAGGAGAGAGGAAGATGAAATTCAATCGTTGTTTTGGCCGTATGGAGGTCACGGAGGGCTACCCCTGCCCCAACTGCGGCTTCGACCCGCAGCGGGTCACGGGAATATGAAAAAATAGCATCTGGTGGGCTTGCCTGAATCAGCGATCCGCCGAATATTGGAGAAACCCAGCATGAATTCAGGATATCCAGACATCCGTTTTCCCGGCTGGGAGGTTGTACGCAAGCTTGTGCATCACCTGTATCAGCTGAGATCTTGCCATGGATCGTAAGGTCGCTATCAAGGAATACTATGCAAATTCTCTGATATTGCCCGGTCAAAGCGTTATAGTTGTTATATATTAAAAAACAAAGGAGAGAGGAACATGTATTGTTACAACTGCGGCAAAGAAATCGCGGAAACCGTGAAATTCTGCCCCTATTGCGGAGCAGAACAGAAGCAGCCCCAGCAGTCCCCTCAGTGGCAGCAGCCTCAGCAGCCCGTCCAGCAGCCCCAGCAGCAGGAACCCCAACCGCAGCCCATCCAGCAGCAACCCGCCCAATGGCAGAACCCCCAGCAGCAGGACACTCAATGGCAGGCTCCTCAGCAGCCCACCCAGTGGCAGAACCCTCCGGCGGCGAATAACAGCGGAAAAAACAATTCCTGGCAGTCCAGACTTCCCATCATTCTGGCAGCCGTCGCCCTTGTGGTCGTAGTTCTGCTTGCAGTGCGCGCGTTCCATAACCGCACCGATGCCCAGAACGATCTGAAAGCGATCGCGACTACAGAACCTGCCGCTACCGAAGCCGCCCCCACCGAAAAAGTCACGTACACCGAGCCTCCCGCCCCGACGGAAACAGAGGCCCTCACGGACGGCTGGCACACCATAAACGGAAAGCGCTATTACATTCAGGATGGCGAAAAGTATGTAGATCTTCAGGAAATCGACAACGCGCTGTACTACTTCGACGAAGACGGCGCACTGGCTGAGAATGAAGACGTGGACTATTATGGGACTACTTTACATGCAGGCCGCGACGGTATCATAGAAGGAATCACATACGATGAAATTTGGGGAAACTGGTCAGATGAACGCTACAGCTTCGGAAACGGTGGACACAGTTCCATTATAGAATTCAACTCCGAAATAGAAAACTGCGATTCTTTCCAGTTCTGTCTGGAAGCAGGCGGCCTGCATGGCGCAAAAGTCAACGGCACATGGAAAATCTACATCAGGTGCAACGGCAACTGGGAGTTTGCGCAGGACATCAATTACACAGAGCCGGACGGATGCTTTGACATAAAGCTCAATGGTTACAAGAATTTTGACGCCATCACCGCTTACCCGACAGTACGGGGCAATGCCACCTACTCCGCGGTTTTCTACCTGCAAAACGTACATTGCGTACTGTAATCGTGATCCGACCGCAAGAACACAAAAAAATACCGCCGGGGCAATTGCCCCGGCGGTAACTCTTTTCAGTACCATACTGAACTCCAATTAAAATCTTTAAAAAAGATTTTAATTGCCCGAAGGGCATGGAGTTCATATGAGACTTGTTTTGTGATTTCTTTCCTTATAAATCACAAAACAGGCAGCGCCGTCAGGCGATGCCTTCCTGATTAAAATCAAAGATTTTAATCAGGAAATAGTATCAGGCGCCGCGGAATCGGGCGAGGAAATCCTTTGTTTCCTGCTTCTGCGGGTTTCCAAACACTTCGGAGGGTACGCCTTCCTCGCAGATGACGCCCTGACTCATAAACACCACATGATTGCTCACGTCCCGGGCGAAGGCCATCTCGTGGGTCACCACCAGCATGGTCATCCCTTCCCGCGCAAGAGACCGCATCACGTTCAGCACCTCGCCCACCATCTCCGGGTCCAGCGCGGAGGTGGGTTCGTCGAACAGCAGCACCTCCGGATCCATAGCCAGCGCCCGGGCAATGGCTACCCGCTGCTTCTGGCCGCCGGAGATCTGCCGGGGCTTGGCGTTGATGTAGGGCGCCATGCCCACCTTTTCCAGATAGGTCATCGCGTGAGCCCGGGCTTCCTCACGGCTCCGCTTCAGCACCTTCACCTGACCGACCATGCAGTTTTCCAGCACCGTCATATTGTTGAACAGATTGAAGGACTGAAACACCATACCCACATGGGCGCGGTAGGCCGGCGCGTTGACGCCCCGCCCAGCCACGTTCTTGCCGTGGTAGCAGACCTCGCCGGAGGTGGGGGTTTCCAGCAGATTGATGCACCGAAGCAGCGTGCTTTTTCCGGAGCCGGAAGCGCCGATGATGGAGGTCACGTCGCCCTTGGCGACGGTAAAGTCAATGTCCCGGAGCACCTCGTGGCTTCCAAAAGACTTGGAAAGGTGGTTGACCTGTAAAATCACGTCTTCCATATTAATATTCTCCTTTCGGTCTTCCGGAATCAAACTCGCCGCTGCGCTCGTCGAAGGGCGTCTTGCGGCTGGGGTGGGAATAGGTACCGGCGCTCATGGCCAAAGAGTCCGTACTGACCAGCTCGTAATTGTCGCTGCCGTCCAGCCGCTTTTCAAGCCAACGCAGCAGAAAAGACGCCGCCAGCGTCAGCATCAGATACCCCGCCATCTCGATCACGGCTGAGGGAAAATACAGCAGATTGACGCCCACAATGTTCCGATGGGTGGCGAAAAACTCCACGAAGCCGATAACGAACATCACGGAGGTGTCCTTGATGTTGATAATAAAGTTGTTGCCGATCTGGGGGATGATGTTCCGCAGCGCCTGAGGCATGATGACGTTCACCATGGTCTGCACATGGGTCATACCGATGGCCTTCGCGCCCTCGGTCTGGCCGGGGTCAATGGAAATAATGCCGCCCCGGACGGATTCGGCCATGTACGCGCCGGTGTTGATGGACACCACGATGATGGCTGCCACCCAGATGCCGCCCATTCCCTTGAAGGCCACCGCGCCGTCGGTGAAGTAGGGCAGGCCGTAGAAGATGAACACCGCCTGTAAGACCATGGGCGTTCCCCGGAACACCTCCACGTAAATCCGGATCAGCGCCCGCAGCAGCTTCAGGAAGAAGCGCTTGACCGGCGGGTCCTGCCGGGTATAGGGAATGGTGTTGAGAATGCCGCACAGCAGACCGATCACGCAGCCGATCAGGGTCGCGACCACCGCCAGAACCAGCGTGTTCCGGATGCCGGTAAAATAAGCGCCGGAGTAGGTTTCCCAGAGCTTTCCGATGTCGGTCGTGAGTTTTGCAAGCTTATCCATGAGGCACCTCAGATCGCGGGCTGAACGGCAATCGCGTCATTCATGATCTGGTTCATGTCCTCCACGGTCATTTCGCTTAAAACCGCGTTCATGGCGTCCAGCAGAGTGGTGTTGCCCTTGACCACGGAGATGCCGATGTTGATCTCACCGGCGTCCACCTTAAAATTGTCCTCGCTTCCGGAGAAGTCCAGAATCACCAGATTGTCGTAGGTGGCGCAGGCGCCCATAGCGGTGGGCATGTCGGTGCAGATGTAATCCACAGTGCCGGAGGTGACGGCCATGACCATGGCCGGAGCCGTTTCGGAAGCGGGCATCAGCTGGGCGCCTTCGATCTGGGGCAGGCAGGTGTCATACCAGATGGTGCCGGTCTGAGCGGTGCAGGAGCCGGAAAGCTGGGAAATGCCGGTGGCGGAGGCCAAGGGGCTATCCTTCCGGGTGACGCAGACGATGGAAGCGTAGAAGTAAGGGCCCGCCATGTCCACTTCCTGAAGCCGCGTCTCGGTCATGGACTGACCGGCAATGACGGCGTCCAGCTGACCGGCGTTCAGCGCGGGAACCAGACCGTCCCAGCCGATGGCCATAATCTCCAGCTCCCAGCCGTTGGCCTCACAGATCTTCTTGGCGATCATGACGTCATAGCCGTTGGCATAAGCGCCGGGGTTGTTGGCGATGGGAACAGCGCCGTTGGAGTCGTCCATCTGGGTCCAGTTGTAGGGGGCGTAGGCACACTCCATGCCCACGGTGAGCACGCCGTCCTCCACGCCGGAGAGAACCACGGAACTGGCCGCAGTGGGTGCGGCGGAAGCGGCAGGGGCATCGGAAGCAGAGCTTCCACAGGCGGTCATGGACAGAACCATAAGTACGGACAGGATAACGGATACGAGCTTCTTCATTTTGAGATCAACCTTTCTTTTTGCGTTTTCGCATTTTGGAATAAAAAATGAACCGCTTTGGAAAGCGGTCCATGGAAATGCGGAAAACCCAAACAAGAAAAAGGATGATCCGAACAGCCAATGATAGCGCTTCACAAAGATTTTTTGTGACAGTCCGGCAGATGTTCTCTGACGACCCAGTATGAAAAACCCGGGCAGATTTCCCACACTTCGGCGGTGATCCCTTTCTCCTTCGGCGGCTGCACGACCTTGCCGGAGGGTACTGATGAGTACCGCGCCTCTATCAAGCGATTCAATTTTGAGTGTATCCTAGCATCGCGGTTTCCGATTGTCAATAGCTTTTTCGGTGCATCCGCGTTTTTTGTATAATCTTCCAAATCAGAAGCGAACCCTACCATTCCATTTCGGCGAATCCAGCACCTGTCGTCTATCCGAGGGCGAATCCCGGCTTGACATTTGCCCCTTCTCCCGGTAAACTGGTTCTATCAAATATACGGAGGAAACAGCGATGGATCACAGGGAATTGGCGGCGGAGCTCTTTTTATCCGACTGCAACTGCGCTCAGGCGGTGCTGGAGGCCTTCGGCGACGTAACGGGGCTTGAAAAGAGCTTCGCGGCGAAGCTGGCGTCCTCCTTCGGCGGCGGCATGGGGCGGATGCGGGAGGTCTGCGGCGCGGTCAGCGGGATGCTGATGGTGGCGGGGCTTCTGTACGGCTACGACGACCCCGGCGAGAACGACGCGAACAAGAAAGCCCATTACCGGCTGGTGCAGACCCTGGCCGGACAGTTCCGGGAGGAGATCGGCAGCATTATCTGCCGGGAAATTCTGAGCAACCCGCCCTCCGACCCCAACCCCACGCCCCGCACGGCGGAATTTTACAAAACCCGCCCCTGTGTCCGGATGGTCATGACGGCGGCGGGCATTCTGGACGATTACATTGCGGAGCATCCGGTCGGCACGCCGACAAAGCCGGATATGGAACAGCTATGAACGATTTTATCTACAACCAGCACGACATTCCCAAGGAACAGTACCGCTATGGCCTGCGTGCCTCGGCGGACGTTGGATGCGGATGGGTCGCCACCTGGAACGCCCTGCAAATTCTGGGGTACAAAACGGACATCCCGGCGCTGATCCGCTATTACGAATGGCAGCTGCCCCTGATCCACGGCAACACCGGCACCTCCTTCTGGGGGCCTGCGGTGTGCTTCCGGAAGTGGGGCTTCCCCGTGAAGATCGTCGTGGACACCAAACGCTTCGACGAGGCGGCAAAAAACGCGGACGCCTGCATCCTGTTCTACCACTGGCGGAATAAATACCGCTTCGGCGCGCACTTCGTGGCGCTGCGCAACACCGCCGGGGGCTTCGTCGGCTACAACACCTACCGCAACTCTACCGGCGTGGACAACTACGGCGGCAGCCTCGCAGACTTTCTCCATAAACGCAAATATTTCGGCGCTGTCCTGATCGCCATTAACCGGAAACCCGCAGAATCGCCTTGCCAAAACGTAGAAAATGGCAGTGAAAATTTGTGAACATTCCACAGTTCGTTCCCCGCACCCCGCCGGCGACCTTGACAAGCCCCCCAGCGCCATGTATTATGAAACCACATCCCCCGTCTCCCCGCTGAGAAAAACCGCCCCCCACGGGCGCTTCCTCCGTGGGAGAGGGCGTTGAGATTTACTTAGAAGAAAGGCATGGTTCTATGAAGTTTAACGTTAAACCAAAAGGCTGGAATGCGGCAATCGCCATATTATCCGTGGCCGCGGTGATCTGCGTCGTCCTGTGCGTGCTGACATTCACCACCGACCTGTTCACCCCGCAGCCCGACTGGGCTGACCTCGTTCTCTACGAAGGCCCCAAGCCGGTCCCCGCCTCCACCGTCGCCGCCATGAAGGTGGACGGCAACGAGCTGTTCGTATACGACACCGCCGTGAACAACACCCACTCCTGGGCGAACAACTACAAGCCCTCTCTGTCCAAAGCACCGGTAACCTCCTTCGACTTTGAGGGTGCGCCGGTGACCATGGAAATCACCGTGACCGACCAGACGGAGCTTGGTGACGTGGTGGTGCGCCCCCTCGCCAAAGGCATCGTCCCCACGGTGGCGGGCAATGTGATCTCCTTCTCCATCGCCGAGCCGGACGTCTACACCGTAGAGTGGGGCGGCAGCGCCATGAACGCCATGCACATTTTCGCCAACGCCATCGACCATGACGCCCCCACGGAAAGCACGGACACTGTCAAATACATCGGCCCCGGCGCGTGGAGCATCGACACCATGGTGCTCACCGACGGCATGGACGTGTACATCTCCGGCGGTGCCATCATTCAGGGCACCATTCTTGGCAATAAGGTGACCGGCGCGAAGATCAGCGGCCACGGCATCATCGACGGATCCCACAACGACAGCTGGATGCTGGCCGGCCGCACGGCCTACGTTCCCCTCAGCCTGAGCAACTGCAAGGACATCGCCATCAGCGGCATTGCCCTTTTAGACCCCAACGCATGGTGCATCAACATCTATGACTGCGATCATGTCACCGTGGACGGGGTCAAGATCATCACCGCCCGTCCCAATGGCGACGGCATCACCATCCAGTCCAGCCGGGACATCACGGTGTCCGACAGCTTCGTCCGCTCATGGGACGACAGTCTGGTGGTCAAGAACTACTCCACCAACAAGGGTACCGACAGCGCCGACATCTGCTTTGACAACTGTCAGGTCTGGACGGACTTGGCCCAATCCATGGAGGTCGGCTACGAGACCAACAAGGGCGGCAAGCTGAATCCCACTATCCGGAACGTCACCTTCCGGAACATCACCGTCCTGCACAATTTCCACAAGCCCGTCATGAGCATCCACAACGCCGACGATGCCGCCGTCTCGGCCATCCGCTATGAGAATATTATTGTGGAGGACGCCTCCATGGGCAAGGGCGACGCCGGCGAGAACGCCCAGCTCATTGACATCACCATCGCCAGCAGCAGCTGGTCCAGCTCCAAGAAGCGGGGAACGGTGGACGACGTTACCTTTGACGGCATCTACGTTCTGGGCGGAGACGACACCATTGACTTCGTAGAGGGCAATTTCTGCCCCATCAACATCCGGGGCTATGACGACGAACACAAGTGTACCAATATCACGGTGAACAACCTGTTCATCTGGGACGAGGGGGTCACGGACGAAAACGTGACGGACAACCCCAGCACCTCCATCGACAAGTTCACGGACAACATTCACTTTGCGGTGGACAAAGCGTTGCCGGAGACCGTTGCGGCATTGCTACGCAGCGAAAATAGGAAAGGATGGCACATTCATGAACAAAAACGGTAAAAACTGGGGGATCATCGTGATCCTGTGTGTCGTTATCATCACCGCCGTGAGCCTTACGATGCGCAGGATCGCGGCCAGCCGCCATTCCGACACGCCCAACCCCAACGTCACGTTAGTGACCGTCCCCGACCAGACAGGCTTTGAGGAGCATCCCGAGTGGACGATCCCGGAGACCGAACCCATCGACTACGGCGAGAACATCGCTCTCGGGAAGGACGTCCGCCAGAACGGCCAGACCCAGATCTATAACTGCCGCAACGTCAACGACGGCGACCGCTTCACCTATTGGGAGGGCGCGGCGGACGCATACCCCAACGAAGTCACCATCGACATGGAGCAGCCCACGGAAATGACCGGCGCGCGGATCCTGCTGAACCCCCGCCAGATCTGGGGCGCACGCACCCAGGATGTGGAAGTCCTCGTCAGCGACGACGGCGAGAATTTCACCACGGTCTGCGAAAAGGCCACCCTGTCCTTCGACCCCATGGCGGACAACAGCGTCTACCTGCCCTTCCCGGAAACGGTAGCGGGTCAGTACATCCTGTTCCGCTTCTACTCCAACTCCGGCGCGTCGGCCGGTCAGGCGGCGGAGATCGAGGTATACGGGGCAAAGTGACGGATACGAAAATAGGCAGCGGCGAGGTAAAGGCGCTGCTGAAGTCTCTGGGCGCGGATCTGTGCGGGATAGCCGACGTGGAACGCTTCGGGGAAGCGCCGGAGGGGTACCATCCCCGGGATGTCATGCCGGGGTGCCGGTCGGTGATCGTATTCGCGTGCCGTTTCCCGGTGGGGGCGCTGCTGTGCAGCTCTCACGCGCCTTATACCAGAGTGCGGAACTCCATAACGGCAAAAATGGACGCCATTGCCCTGGATTTCTGCATCGAAACGGAACGGCGCGGGATGGTCTGCGCGCCGATCCCAACCAACGAAGCCGAATACGACCCCCGGACGGGGCGCTCCCGCTGCATCATTTCTCTGAAGCACGCGGCGCAGGCGGCGGGACTTGGCACCATTGGGCGGCACACCCTGTTGATCACGCCGGAATTCGGCAGTATGGTCTGGCTGGGCGGCGTCCTGTGTATGCAGAGGCTGGAGCCGGACGCAGTCAAAGCCCCGATCTGCAACGGCTGCGGACTGTGCATACAGGCGTGCCCGATCCACGCACTGGAGAATCCCCAAATGAACCAGCAGGGCTGCTGGAATTACGCCTTCGGCGAAGACCCCGTGAACAAAAGCTGGCGCATTGCGTGCCACAAATGCAGGGATGTCTGCCCATACAATCTGGGCACGGAGAATGCATTCGCAGCACAGGCCGAATCTGTCTGATTTCTACCCCAAAAGTCGGTATTTTGGATTTCCTTGTTGACAAATTGGGCAGTTAAACGTAAAATGTTCTTAAGAGAAGTCTGTTTTTACATCCTTTTGGGGGAACACCATGGTAACGATTGAAGATATCGCAAGAGAGGCCGGCGTCAGCACCACCACGGTCAGCAACGTCATTCACGGCCGCACCAATAAAGTCTCGGCAAACACGGTGGACATCATCACCGAGATCATCCGGGAACGCGGATACGTGCCCAACCTGTCCGCCCGGGCGATCAAGACCCGCTCGACGAAGGTCGTGGCGCTGATCAACCATCTGGAGTCCCGGGATCAGGAGAAATTCATGTCCGACCCGTTCTTCATGGACTTAACCAGCGCCGTGGAAAAGAGCCTGCGGGAGCAGGGGTATTTCCTTATGATCCGGGCGATTTCCGAAAGCGACGAGCTGCTGGCCTTCCTGCGCAACTGGAACGTGGAAGGCGTGTTTATGCCCGGTCTGTTCGAGTCGGAGCCGTTTTACCACACCCTGCGGAATCTGGACATGCCCGTCGTGCTGACCGACAGCTATATTTCCGATCTGGGGAACATGGTGAACATCGGCCTTGCCGATTTTGAGGGTGCGCGGCTCGCCACCCAGCACCTGATCGAAAACGGCCACAAGCGCATTGTCTTCGCCAGCCCCGCCATCAAGGTCGGCGGCGTTGTGGAGCAGCGTCTGCTTGGCTACAAGTCTGCGCTGGAAGCGAACGACCTGCCCTTCGACCCGTCGCTGGTCTACGAGTGCGAATTCTCCACCACGAAAATGATGGAGCAGGGCGCCCAGCTGGCGAAGCGGGACGATTTCACCGCCGTATTCGCCACCGCCGATCTGCTGGCGGCGGGCATCATGTCCGGCTTACAGCAGGCAGGACGGATGGTTCCCCGGGACATTTCCATCGTTGGCTTCGACGACATCAACTGGAGCCGCATGACCATGCCCATGCTGACCACCGTGCGTCAGGAGGCCATGAAAAAGGGCCGCATGGCGGCGGAGTGTATGCTGAGGCTCCTGGCGGGGGAGCTGGTAGACGTTCACAACCGCATTCTGCCGGTGCAGCTGATCTGCCGGGACAGCGTCCGTAAAATATAGTATCCGCAAATATCGCGTCCAAACGACCGGGACAGGCTAAGCCATCCCGGCCGTTTGTTAGTTTCCACCAAAAAGCAGACCGCAAATATGTATAATCTCCCAATTTACAAATTCCGAACTTTTTGTTATCATATGGTTAAACGATAAACCAACAGATTACATAGAAAGTCTCTTCAGCTTATCTAATGTTATGTGCGGTTTAACGTGAAACTAATTTGAAGAAAGTAGGATGAAACATGAAGAAGATCAAGCTCATCAGCCTGGTTCTGGCACTGGTCATGGTTCTCGGCCTGTTCGCCGGCTGCGGCAACAAGACCGCGGAAGAGACCAAGGCTCCCGCTGCTGCCAACGCTGAACCCGCAGCAGCCGACACCACCGCTGCTCCCGCCGCCGAGTCCGGATCCATCACTCTGGGCATCTGGCCTGAGGACACGCAGACCGAAGCCATCGCTGTTCACGAGAACACCTATGTTCCCGCGTTCAACGCTCTGCATCCCGATGTAGAAGCCATCCCCGCTTACTACAAGTACTCCCCCGATACTTACGTTGCTCTGGCTACCGCCGGCAATGCTCCCACTGTGTTCGAGTCCTGGTACACCGAGCCTGAAAAGCTGATCCGCAATGGTCTGGTCAAGGACATCACCGACATTCTGGAAGGGAAGGGCTGGCTGGACTCCATGAGCCCCGCTATCCGTGACCTGCTGTCCGACGAGGACGGCCGCGTCTACGGCGTTCCCCGTGATGCTTACTCCCTGGGCCTGATGATCAACATCCCCCTGTTTGAGCAGGCCGGCCTCGTGAACGATGACGGCACCGTCAAGTACCCCACCACTTGGGAAGAAGTTTACGAGTACTCCAAGATCATCCGTGAGAAGACCGGCGTTGCTGGCTTCTGCATGCAGGCTTCCGACGCAGGCGGCGGCTGGCACTGGTCCAACATCGCCTGGAACTTCGGCGCCAACCTGGTCATCTCCAACGATGACGGCTCCTACACCTCCAACCTGAACGCCCCCGAAGCCATTGCCGCTATGGAGTGGGTCCAGAAGATGGTCGCTGACAAGTGCGTCACCGACGATCCCACTCAGGAAAACTGGGGTACCGGCTTTGACCGCATCGGCACCAGCACTGCCGCTATGTACATCGCTGCCAACGACGCTGTCGATCAGCCCAGCTACCGCGGCATGAAGGCCGACGAGTTCTTCCTCGCTCCCATGCCCGCAGGCCCCGGCGGCCACTTCACCCTGATGGGCGGCACCCCCTACTTCTTCTCCCCCGACGCTACTGACGACGAAGTCCGTTGGGCTCTGGATTATCTGGAGATCATGGGCAAGTCCCCCGAGGTCACCGACGCCGCCAAGGAAGGCTGGATCGCTGACGCTCAGTACCGTGCCGACAACTCCATCCCCGTTATCCCCAGCTTCCCCGCCTGGATTGGCGCTGTCGTTGACGAGCAGAACAAGGTCGTCGAAGAGTACAGCAATGTTGACATGAACCTGTGGAATGACTACTTCGCATTCTCCAAGGAAGCCGGCGCTCTGCGCACCGAGGAGCCGGGCGACACCCAGACCATGTACAAGCTGCTGAACGACGTCCTGCAGGCTATCTGCGCGGACCCCGCCGGTGTTGACATCCCCGCTCTGATGGAGCAGGCCAATGCCGACTATCAGGCCGTTCTGGATGCCATGTAAGTCTTGCGCTTTTTGACTCCGTATAGTAAACTGTAACCATGGGGGCCGCCGCATATGCGGCGGCTTCTTGGGGTATATCTGAGAGGCTTCCAAAGAAACGCCCTTTGCGTTTCTCAGATATATCCCAAACAAAAAACTGCGTAAGCGTGAGGTGACTTCTGAAATGTTAAAAGAAAAGAATGGTGTTCGCCTGTCAAACAAGAGGGCAGCATTCCGTCGTGACATGGTCGCGTGGCTGCTGATGGTTCCAAGTCTGCTGCTGTTTGCCTTCTTCGTATGGGGCCCGCTGCTGGAGACCGTGCGGATGTCCTTCTATGAGACCAAGGGCGTGAATCTGGGGAAGTTTGTGGGCTTCGCGAACTATAAGAAGCTCCTTGTCCAGCCTGCCTACAAGATTGCATGGATCAACACCGTCAAGTATACGGTCTGCTCATTGTTCGTCGGTCTTTGCGTGCCGGTCATCATTGCGGCGCTCATCACTGAGGTCAGCCATTTCCGGGGCTTCTTCCGGGTGGCTGCCTACTACCCCAACGTCATTCCCTCCATCGCGGCAGTCATGATCTTCACCTTCTTCTTCGGCACCGGCAACAGCGGCGTCCTGAACATCCTGCTTGCCAAGATCGGCGTCGGCCCGGTGAACTTCCTGACCAACGAGAAATGGGTCATTTTCTGGATCGTCGTGGCCATGACGTGGAAAGCGGCAGGCAGCACGGCGCTGGTGTACATGTCCAGCATCTCCGGCATTTCCCCGGAGCTGTATGAGGCTGCCACCATCGACGGCGCGTCCCCCATCCGCCGCTTCTTCTCCATCACCATGCCCACCATCCTGAAAACCGGAAAGACCATGCTGATCCTCCAGATCCTGGCCGTGTTCCAAATCCTCTACGAGCCGATGCTGATGACCAACGGCGGCCCCAACAACGCCAGTATCTCCATCATGGAGCTGGTCTACAATCTGGCCTTCCAGCAGATGAAGTTCTCTCAGGCAGCCGCGCTGTCCGTGGAGGTCTGCATCATTCTGATTTTCCTGACCGTGATTTACTACGCCATCGTCAACAGCGCGGAAAAGGACTGAGGAGGAACGACTATGAGCTTTTTCGGTAATTATCAGGGAAAAGAAGACGGTTCCATCCGCTTCTATGACGTTAAATCCAAAAAGACGAAGTTCTGGCTTGTCATGATCTACATTGCCTGCTTCGCCATTGCTCTCATTGCGCTGTACCCGGTGTTCTGGCTGGCGTGCAGTTCGCTGAAAAATCTGACGGAATATCTGAGCACTACCCAGATCCTGCCCAAGAACGCAGACTGGGCCGGCTGGGTCAAGACATGGAACGACTTCGGCTTTACGAAATACTACATCAACTCCGGCATTGCGGTGGCCGGCGGCGTTCTGTGCGCCATTTTCTTCAACGGCCTGATGGCATACGTGCTGGCCGTTCTGAAGCCAAAGGGGCACAAGATCGTTCTGGCGCTGGTCATGTGGTGCCTGCTCATCCCTCCCACGACGAGCTTTGTCGCCCTGTTCGTGAACATCAAGAAGATCGGCCTGACGGGCAGCTTTGTGCCCCTCTGGCTGACCATGGGCGCCAACGCCTACTGGGTCATTCTGTTCAAGAACTATTTCGAGAGCCTGCCCAGGGACTATATCGACGCGGCGCGCATCGACGGCTGCGGGGCCTTTGGCGTCTTCACCCGCATCGTGCTGCCCCTGTCCAAGCCCATCATCGTGGTCGTGGCCATCTTCGCCATTACCGCCGCGTGGAGTGACTTCCTGATGCCCTTCCTGCTGCTCAGCGGCACCGACAAGGAGACCGTCATGGTCAAGCTCTACTCCTTCCAGACATCTATCAAAACAAACCAGATCGACATAATCCGTGCGGTGCTGTATTCCATCATCCCGCCTACCATTCTCTTTGCGGTGTTCCAGAAGCAGATCATGGGCGGCGTTATGTCGGGAGGAATCAAAGGATAATTTATGGGAAAATTTGCTGATCGTTATTTTCAAATCCACCCCTGGATCGTTGCGGAGGACGGGTTCGATCCGAAGCACAGTCAGGCGGCGGAATCTATCTTCTCCCTCGGCAACGAGTATACCGGTCTTCGCGGCTATTTTGACGAGGGCTATTCCGGCAAAAGTCTGGTCGGCAGCTACCTGAACGGCGTCTACGAGCGCCGGATGCTGCAAAAGTCCGGCTACAAGGGAATGCTGTCCTTTACGGAGTTCATGGTCAACACCGTGGACTGGGTCTACACCCGCATCACCTGCAATGGCGAGACGCTGGATCTGGCAAAGAGCCGCTTCTCGGACTTTCACCGGGTGCTGGACCTGCGTACCGGCATCCTGACCAGAAGCTTTTTGTGGCACGTGGACGATAAGACCACGGTGGAGGTCGCCTTCGAGCGCTTTACCTCCATGGAAAAAGAGCAGTTCGTCGGCCAGAAGGTCACGCTGAAGGCCGTCACCGGCACTGCCGACGTGACCTTCCGCGCCGGTCTGGACTTCACCCGTCCCCATGTCAGCGCGGAAGCGCCCATGTTCGAGACGGAAATGGCGGGTGCGGACGGCAATCAGTGCCGCATCCTCGCCGCCACCAAGACCACGAAACAGCAGGTCTATGCCGCGGCGGCTTTCCGCGGTCTGCCCGGCACCCCATGGCAGGAGGAAGCGGGGATCGCCTCCAACGGCTTCCACGCCGTGCTGAATCCGGGTCAGTCCGCCAAGCTGGAGCGTGTGGTGGTTCTGCTCACCGGAAAGAACGCCGCCGAGCAGGAGTCCCTGTCCCAGCGGATCGCCGAAGCGAACACCGCTCTGGCGCAGACGGATTATGAGGCTCTGAAAGCGGAATCCGCCGCATGGTGGGAAAATCAGTGGAAGGTCTCCGACATTGAGATCTGCGGCGACGAAGTGAACCAGCAGGGCATCCGCTTCTGCATCTTCCAGCTGCACCAGACCCTCCACACCGCCAAATACGGCGCGGTGTTCGGCGCAAAGGGTCTTACCGGCGAAGCCTACAATGGCAACACCTTCTGGGACAGCGAGGTCTGCTGCCTGCCCTTCTACCTGTTCAACAATCCTCAGGCGGCGAAGAGCTTCCTGAAATTCCGTTACGACACCCTGCCCGAGGCCAAAGAGCGCGCCGCAGCGCTGGACTGCAAGGGCGCGTTCTATCCCATCGCCACCATCAGCGGCCGGGAATGCTGCGACCTGTGGCAGCACGCGAGTTTGCAGCTGCAAGCCTCCACCGGCGTAGCCTACGGCCTGTGGAACTACGTCCACCAGACCGGGGACACGGAGTTCCTGTATACCTGCGGCGCGGAAATGCTGGTGGAGATTAGCCGGATGCTGGCTTCCCGGGGCGATTTTGACCCCGTGACCGGCAAGTACGGCTACTACTGCGTCATGGGTCCCGACGAATTCCAGATGATGGTCCACCACAACGCCTACACCAACTACATGGGCCAGAAGGCCCTGCGCTACACGCTGGAGACTCTGGCGCAGATGGACGAGGCTTCCTTGGCGAAGTTGAACGTCACACCCGAGGAAATGGCCGACTGGAAGCACAAGGCCGACAGCATGTACATCCCCTACGACGAGGACACCAAGCTGTTCGAGCAGCACATGGGCTATTTCCATCTGCCGGAGCTGGACATCGCCGCCATCCCCGCAGACCAGTTCCCCCTGTATTCCCACTGGTCGTATGAGCGGATCTACCGCAACAGCATGATCAAGCAGCCAGACGTTCTGATGTTCCTGATGCTCTACGGTTCCGAATTCACGCAGGAGCAGTTGGCCGCCAACTACGACTTCTACGAGCCTCGCTGCATCCACGAAAGCAGCCTGTCCCCGTCCATCCACTCCATTCTGGCCTGCCGCTTAGGGCGGATGCAGAAGGCGGAGGATTACTTCGGCTTTGCCACCCGCATGGATCTGGACGACTACAACCGCAATACCTGCGAAGGTCTGCACACCACGTCCATCGCCGGCGCGTGGATGAACATTGTCTACGGCTTCGGCGGCCTGAACTGCGACGGCGACCTGCTGAACCTGTCCCCCTGCATCCCCGCCCAGTGGAAGCAGTACAGCTTCACCATCCAGGCCGGCGGAAGCGTCCTGCGGGTCACCGTGTCTCAGGAAAAGGTCACGCTGGAGCGTCTCTCCGGCGCGCCGGTAACGCTGGGGCTTTACGGCGAGAAAGTGACCGTTGCGGATGCACCGCTGGTGCACGTCAGGGAGGCATAACCAATGGCATGGACGATCGAACGTCATGATTTTTCCCCGGAAGCGGCTGCCGATAACGGCAACCGCTTTCTGGTGGGCAACGGATACCTCGGCATTCGCGGCACGCTGGACGAGCATGGGAAGGACCAGCTGGCGGCAGTCAATCTGGCGGGCATTTACGACCGGGTCGGCGATGGCTGGCGGGAACCCCTGAACGCCCCGAACCCGCTGCACACGGTTCTTTCGGTGGACGGAGAAGTGTTCGCTCTGCCGGAAAAGGAACCCCTCAGCCACACCCAGAACCTTGACTACCGCCACGGCATCGCCTCCCGGGAAACCGCTTGGCAGGCAGCCGCCGGAACCGTCACCGTGGAAAGCAGCCGCGCCGCCCACATGGGGCAGTACCACCTGATCCTCTCCCGGTACACCGTCACCGTGTCCGCCCCCATGACCGTAGAGGTCACAGCGGACATCGACAAAAACATCTGGGAAATCTACGGCCCCCACTACAATGCCTTTGACTATCACATCACCGGCGACACCGTTTTCTGCCTTGCGGACGTCCAGAACGGCAAGGATAAAGTCGCCGTAGGTCGGCGCTGTATCGCCGTGGGCGGTCAGACCGTCCCGGAGGGAGACAACGGTTTCCGCTGCCGCGCCGCACTGAAAGCCGGGGAATCCCTCACCCTTACCAGCGTCAGCGCCGTCTACACCACGCTGGACTGCCCGAACCCCCTTGCCGCCGTGGAAGATGCGCTGAAAACGGCCAACTTTGACGCTCTGCTCCGCACCCACACGGACAACTGGGAAAACATCTGGTCTGTGGGCGAGGTGGAGCTGACCGGCGACGACATTGCAAGAGACACCCTCAACTACTCCCTCTACCACCTGAATTCCATCGCCCCCAGACACCGGGACGATTTGTCCATCCCCGCCCGGGGGCTGTCCGGACAGACCTATAAGGGTGCGATCTTCTGGGACAGCGAAATGTTCATTCTGGACTACTTCCTCTACACCCAGCCGGAGGTCGCCCGCTCCATGGTGCGCTACCGCATTGAGACCCTGCCCGGCGCTCTGGAAAAGGCCAAGAGCTACGGCTGGGAGGGTGCGTTCTACGCATGGGAAAGTCAGGAGGGCGGCTATGACGGCTGCTCGGACTACAACGTCACCGACGTGTTCACCGGAAGACCCATGCGCACCTTCTTCAAGGACAAGCAGGTGCATATTTCCTCCGCCGTGGCCAGAGCCATCATGCAGTACGTCGCCGTCACCGGGGACACCAAGCTGCTGGCCGAGGGCGGCGCACGAACCGTACTGGAATGCGCCCGGTTCTACTACTCTCTGCTCCTGAAACGCGCCACCTCCGACCGGTGGGAGATCCACGACGTCATCGGCCCGGACGAGTACCACGAGCGGGTGAACAACAATGCCTACACCAACAAGATGGCGCAGGCGACCATTTTCTGGGCATGTCAGGCGGCGAAGCTCCTGAAGGAAGCCGACCCGGATGCTTACTGGACATTCTGCGCCCAGACCGGTGCCGAGGATCTTCTGCCCAAGCTGGAAGACGCTTCCCGCCAGCTGTACATCCCGTCCCCCAACGGCGACGGCGTCATCGAGCAGTTTGACGGCTACTTTGACTTGGAGGATACCTCCGTCGATACCGTGCGCAGCCGTCTTCTCGACCCCAGAGAATACTGGGGCGGCGCTTACGGCGTGGCCTCCCACACACAGGTCATCAAACAGGCGGACGTGGTGACCATGCTGGAGTTCTTCCACAATGACTATCCCCGGAGCGTCCTGAAAGCCAACTGGGACTACTACTCCCCCCGGACGGAGCATGGCTCCTCTCTGAGCGCCTGCATGTACGCATTGCTCGCCTGCCGGTGCGGCGACGCCGTCAGCGCTTACCCCTTCTTCCTGAAATCCGCCAAAGCGGACTGGGACGGCGGCGGCAAGCAGTGGGCAGGTCTTGTGTACATTGGCGGCACCCATCCCGCGGCCGCGGGCGGTGCGTGGAAGGTACTGGCGCAGGGCTTCGCCGGTCTGGAAGTGACGGAGGACGGCGCAAAGGTCAATCCCTGCCTCCCGGAAGAATGGGAGCGCGTTTCGTTCCGGTTCTGCGTGAAAGGCAAATGGTATCGCGCGGAACTGACCCAAGAAAAAGGAGAAATTACAGCATTATGAACTACAAAGCAGTTATTTTCGATCTGGACGGTGTGATCTGTTTCACCGACCATTACCATTTCCTCGCATGGAAGGCGCTGGCCGACTCTCTGGGCATTCCCTTTGACGAGGCGAAAAACGACCGTCTGCGGGGCGTTTCCCGGATGGCGAGTCTGGAAATCGTGCTGGAGGAGTACCACGGCCCCGCCCTTTCCGACGAGGACAAGGTGCGCCTTGCGGAGAAGAAGAACGACCTCTACCGGGCGTCCCTGCAATTCATGACCCCCGCCGACCTGTCCGACGAGGTCCGGGATACCCTGAACGCTCTGCGCGCCCGGGGAATCAAGCTGGCCATCGGTTCTTCCAGCAAGAACGCGCCCCTGATTCTGGAGCGCATCGGTCTTGGCGGATACTTTGACGCCGTGTCCGACGGCAACAACATCACCCACTCCAAGCCCGATCCCGAGGTGTTCACCATGGCGGCGCAGATGCTGAATCTGCCTGCCGATCAGTGTCTGGTGGTGGAGGACGCGCTGGCCGGCGTTCAGGCGGCGGCTGCCGGCGGCTTCCACAGCGCGGGCATCGGCCCCGCGGCCAAGAGCGGTCTTGCAACCTACCCGCTGAATACCTTCAGCGACCTGCTGAAGCTGTAATTCCAAGCGGAAGCGCCCCGATATGCGGAAAGCCGCGTATCGGGGCGCTATTCGTATTTATCTGCTTTGATACTATTTCCTGATTAAAATCTTTGATTTTAATCAGGAAGGCATCGCCTAAT
>ERZ773208.291-NODE-291-length-49121-cov-6.531774_pt1 | contig 49121 bp, 36 predicted proteins | sample MGYA00581006_ERZ773208 | MGnify/ENA primary metagenome ERZ773208 (study PRJEB29015, sample SAMEA2737793) | human gut metagenome | biome: human gut; feature: human-associated habitat; material: faeces | place: China | collected 2012 ... | reverse complement strand
TAACTTTTAAAGAAGTCTGAGATGGCGGGTATGGAATCTCAGATTACAATTGACGAACCAATCTGTACCGGTATGATGTGGCAAATGACCAATTTGCGCAGGAAGGAGTCTCACTCGATTCGTATTCTACATCGCAGACGATCTGTGCGGCGGATGGAACGTTGTATGTTTCGTATCTGCGTGGGGCAGACAAGACGTTTGTCATCAAGAAAAAGAGCGTGACAGTCACACCGGCGCCGGAACCAACCCCGGATCCGGGAACAAATCCAGAACCGGGAACAAACCCAGATCCGGGAACAAATCCAGAACCGGGAACAGGTGGCGAGACAACGACCACGACGGAGGCAGCTACGACCACGACGGAGGCAGCTACGACCACGACGGAGGCACCAACGCCAACGCCAACCCCGACCCCAACACCGGTTGTAACGCCGGATGTGACGGTGTCTTACCGCACGCACATCCAGACCTTCGGATGGGAGTACACCTGGCGGCAGAACGGCATGATGTCCGGGACTTCCGGAAAAGCGAAAAGACTGGAGGGAATCGAAATCAAAGTATCCGGTAATTCCGGTATAGGAATCCAGTACACGACGCATTGCCAGAGCTATGGCTGGCTTGGCTGGGCGGCAAATGGCGCACCGGCAGGAACCGCAGGTTATGCGAAGCGTCTGGAAGGTATTCAGATCGTCGTTGTAAAACGAGGACAATCCTTCAATACAAAGATGGGAAATATCACATCTGCATATCCGCTTGGCTATTATGCAAAGGCAGGAACTTCGCCAGTTGTAAATGCGAAGGATACGTCCAACACGAATCCGCAGATTGCGGGTGCGGACAGCCCGAATGTTACATATCGTACCCACGTGCAGAGCTATGGCTGGCAGGGCTGGAAATATAACGGGGCGATGAGCGGCACATCCGGACAGGCAAAACGACTCGAAGGAATTGAGATCAAGCTGACGAATGCACCGTATTCTGGTGGCATCTGCTACACAACCCATGTGCAGAGCTACGGATGGCAGGAACCGACAAACAATCCATCTGCATGGCGTAGAAGTGGAACGATGAGCGGCACATCTGGGCAGGCAAAAAGACTCGAAGCCATCTGTATTGCATTGACAGGAGACATGCAACGGCATTATGATGTATACTATCGTGTGCATGCGCAGAGCTTCGGCTGGCTTGGCTGGGCGAAAAACGGCGCACCGGCAGGAACCGCCGGCTATGCAAAACGATTGGAAGGGATAGAGATCCGGCTTGTGCCGAAGGGGCAGGCAGCTCCGGGCAGTACGGCAAGATCCTATATCTCTGCATATTAAATAGAAAAACAGGAGAGGAAGACATTATGAACGCAAAATGGAAACGGCTAGTGACCGCAATTTTGATGATGGCGCTGCTGCTTGGACCGATTGTATCGATGCAGACACCGGCACGGGCGGCGGACGGAGAGGACGACAATACGTTTATTGTCGGCTTCGATGCGGAGTTCCCGCCATATGGCTACAAGGACGATAACGGCGAATATGTCGGCTTCGATCTGGATCTGGCTCAGGAGGTATGTGACCGGAACGGCTGGATCTTGAAGAAACAGCCAATCGAGTGGAACTCGAAGGATATGGAATTAAATTCCGGTTCGATCAGCTGTATCTGGAACGGATTCACGATGAACGGCAGAGAGGATGACTATACTTGGACAAAGCCATATGTCGATAATTCACAGGTGGTTGTCGTGCGTAAGGATTCCGGCATCACACAGTTGTCTGATCTGGCTGGAAAGGTCGTTGCCGTACAGGCAGACAGCTCTGCGCTTGCAGCGCTCACCGGAGAGGATGCAAGCGAGGAGAATAAAGCGCTGTGTGCGACATTCAAGGATCTGCAGCAGGTGGGCGATTACAACAGTGCATTCATGAATCTGGAGTCGGGCGCGGTCAATGCAATCTGCATGGATATCGGTGTCGCAAACTACGAGATCGAATCCCGCGGGGATAAATTCATGATGCTCGAGGATCGTCTGTCTTCCGAGGAATACGGAATCGGATTTAAAAAGGGAAATACAGAGCTCCGTGACAAAGTGCAGGCAACTCTGCTTGACATGCTTGCCGATGGTACATTTGACGAGATTGCAGAGAAATGGGGACTGGAGGAATCCATCTGTCTGACTGCAGACGATGAGGTGCAGGAAGAGACAACCGCAGATGACAATACATTTGTTGTCGGCTTCGATGCGGAGTTCCCACCATATGGATATAAAAATGATGACGGCGAATACGTCGGCTTCGATCTGGATCTGGCTCAGGAGGTATGTGACCGGAACGGCTGGATCTTGAAGAAACAGCCAATCGAGTGGAACTCGAAGGATATGGAATTAAATTCCGGTTCGATCAGCTGTATCTGGAACGGATTTACAATGAATGGAAGAGAAGACGCCTATACATGGACGACGCCGTATGTCGATAATTCGCAGGTAGTCGTTGTGCGTAAGGATTCCGGTATCACACAGCTTACCGATCTTTCCGGGAAGGTCGTTGCCGTGCAGGCAGACAGCTCTGCACTTGCGGCACTCACCGGTGAGGATGCAAGCGAGGAGAATAAAGCGCTTGCAGAGACATTCAAGGAACTGCAGCAGGTAGGTGATTACAACAGTGCATTTATGAATCTGGAGTCGGGCGCGGTCAATGCGATCTGCATGGATATCGGTGTTGCAAACTATGAGATCGAATCCCGCGGGGATAAATTCATGATGCTCGAGGATCGTCTGTCTTCCGAGGAATACGGAATCGGATTTAAAAAGGGGAATACAGAGCTTCGTGATAAAGTACAGGCGACATTGCTTGACATGCTTGCTGATGGTACATTTGAGGAGATCGCAGAGAAATGGGGGCTGGAGGAGTCCATCTGCCTGTCGCCGGACGATCAGGTGCAGGATGGAAATGCCGCTGCGGCAACTGCGACAGATACCACATCCACAGGCAAGAAGAACACAAGCTTCTGGGATAAGTTCTGCTCGATCACAAAGCAGCTTGCAGAAGGTCTGCTCGCATCCCTGGTAATCTTCTTCCTGACACTTTTGTTCTCCCTGCCGCTCGGACTTCTGGTTGCAGCAGGCAGAATGTGTAAGATCGCGCCGATCCGCTGGCTGGTGAAGTTCTATATCTCCATCGCACGTGGTACGCCGTTGATGTTACAGCTTTTGGTTGTATTTTACGGACCATATTATCTGTTTGGCGCGACGCTTACGACAAGCTATCGTTTCCAGGCGGTTATCATTGGATTTGCCTTAAACTATGCAGCATATTTCGCAGAGATCTACCGCTCCGGTATTCAGGCTGTGCCACAGGGACAGCATGAGGCAGCGAAGATCTTAGGATACAGCAAGAGCCAGACGTTCTTCAAGATCGTGTTCCCACAGATGGCGAAGAACATCCTGCCTTCGGTCACAAACGAGGTTATCACATTGGTTAAGGATACGTCGCTTGCATTTGCAATTTCTTATACGGAGATGTTTACACTTGCCAAGCAGGTGGCAGCCGCACAGACAACGATTATGCCGCTGTTTATCGCCGGTGTGTTCTACTACATCTTTAACTTTGTCGTTGCGTTTGTGATGGAGAAGATCGAAAAACGCATGAATTATTATAGATAGGAGGGCTACGATGAACTTACTGGAAGTAAAAAATATAAAGAAAAGCTTCGATGATCTCGAAGTGTTGAAGGATATCAGTATGTCGGTGGCTGAGAGCGAGGTTATCTCAATTCTTGGACCATCCGGTTCGGGAAAATCGACCTTCCTGCGCTGCATGACAATGCTGGAGAAGATTGACGGCGGAAGCATGGTGTACTGCGGAAAGGAAGCGGTCAATTCCGACAGCGGCGTTCCGGTCTATGCAGACAAGGCAGACTTAAAGGAGATCCAGAGCTATTACGGACTGGTATTCCAGAACTTTAATCTGTTCCCACATTATTCCGTGCTGAAGAATATCGCAGATGCACCGATCCACGTGCAGAAGCGTGACAAGGATGAGGTGTATGCCGAGGCGAAGGAACTGCTTCGCAAGATGAACTTAGAAGATAAGGGCGACTATTATCCATATCAGTTATCTGGCGGACAGCAGCAGCGTGTGGCAATCGCCCGCGCGCTTGCGTTAAAGCCGAAGATGCTCTTCTTCGATGAGCCGACTTCGGCACTCGATCCGGAGCTGACCGCCGAGATCTTAAAGGTATTAAAGGAACTCGCCGCCGAGAAGATGACAATGGTGATCGTAACCCATGAGATCGGTTTCGCCCGGAGCGTATCTGACCGCGTGATCTTCATGGATGGTGGAGTGATCGTCGAGGAAGGAAAGCCGGAGGATGTCATTGACAATCCAAAGACCGACCGCGCCAAGGCATTCCTCAAGAAAATGCAAGAAATGTAGTAATTTATCAACACACAGCACAGGGTACAAAAAATAAAATCCCCTGCAGACTGATAGAAACACATTGCGGTCTGCAGGGGATTTCTATTTTTGTACGTTGTGCGTCCGTTTAAGAAGATTACATCTTCTCCGGCTCGTCATACTCGACACCCTTCGTGTCGACGGTAACGGTCTTGATACGCTGGTCTTCAAGCGGTCGGTCCATGTAGTCGGTTGGAACATCCGCAATCTTATTCACAATATCTAGACCATCCACGATCTTGCCGAAAGCAGCATAGCTTCCGTCGAGATGCGGACTATTCTTGTGCATGATGAAAAACTGCGAACCGGCGGAGTTCGGCATCATGGTACGTGCCATAGAAAGAACACCCGGTTCGTGCTTCAGATCATTCGCAAAACCATTCTGTGCGAACTCTCCGCGGATTGAATATCCAGGACCTCCTGTACCATTTCCGTCCGGGCAGCCACCCTGGATCATAAAACCATTGATGACACGATGGAAGATCAATCCATCGTAAAACCCTTTCTTAATCAGAGAGATAAAATTCTTTACTGTGTTTGGTGCGATATCCGGATACAGTTCGAACGTCATAACATCGCCGGATTCCATTGTCATTGTAACAATTGGATTACTCAAATTTATCATCCTTTCTTGTATTTTTATCTAAAAGATGATAGTATAATACCATTATTGTAAAATTACATCAAGTGTGTAATTTTTTAAAAAGTTATGTAAACTAAAATGCAAAGAAGAGGTACGAAAAGTGGGAAAAACAGTGATTCGAGTCGTGAAGGGAATCATATTGTTGGTGGCGATTGTCACACTTGCCAATATGACCTATAAACATATACGAACCTATTACGATGATTATATGGACGAATACAAGGGAACGGAGTCGACACAGGGCGAAGATGTAACTGTTACGATTCCGGAAGGCGCATCTGTCAAGGAGATCGCGCAGATCCTGAAGGACAATGGATTGATCAATTATCCGCGTGCATTTACAAAGCGTCTGCAGGACTCTGAGTACCGTGGCAAGCTGCATGGTGGTACATACACCTTGAATACTGGTATGACAACCTTGCAGATGATGGCAGCCATGAGCCCGACATTCGAGGAAGATCAGCCAGTCGATTATCTGGTTGTGCCAGAGGGCTTTACGGTAGAGATGATAGCAGCGCGGTGCGAAGATCAGGGAATCTGTTCTGCAACTGAATTTTTAAATGCATGCAAATCGGTTACGAAATCTGATTTTGCATATCTGGCAGACATACCGGCAGGTGCCAATGTCAATTATAAGGTACAGGGTTTCCTGTTCCCGGCAACTTACGATATTTATGAGTCGACGACAGCGGAATCATTAGTCGATTATATGTTGAGAACGTTCGACAACTACTATACACAGGAACTGCAGGATCGTGCGGCAGAGCTTGGATACAGTGCATTTGAACTTGTGACGAGAGCTTCCATTGTAGAACGTGAGGCAAAGGTGGATTCAGAACGTGCGACGATTGCAGGTGTTATCAACAACCGTCTGAAAGCAGAAATGCCTTTGCAGATGTGTCCGACTGTCTTATATCCATTGACCGATGGAATGTATGACAAGAGTCAGGTTCTGTACGAGGATCTGGAACTGGATTCTCCATACAACACCTATAAGAATGCCGGACTTCCGGTAGGTCCGATCTGTAATCCGGGACTGGCATGTATCCAGGCAGTATTGTATCCGGAAGAGCATAATTACCTGTATTACCATGTTGGCGACGAAGATGCAGGTACACATATCTTTACAGAAAACTATGAAGATCACATAGATACACAGATTATTGGTGGACCAAACGGCGTGACACCGGATGGAGAAGCATCCACCGAGGAATCGACAACCGAAGAATCACAATAGGAATAAATAATGTATTAGGAGGGACGTTATGAGAACTTTTAATTTTAGGGCGCGAAACATCGGCGAAGAAAAATATCTGTCATACACAATGGGCGAGGATTGTGAGTTAGATGAGGATGTTTTGGATTACTGTCAGGACAATGCGCCGGAAGAACTGATAGAGATTATCTATGAAGAAGATGACGATTATGATTATCTGACCTACCAGATTACGGGTAAGACATCTCTGGAAGAGTACATCACACAGGAGCATGATTGCGAGAGCGTACTGCTCATCCTGCGGAATGTCGCACAGGAGATGATTTCCTTGAAGGAGCAGGCGATTCCACTTTCGTATGTATTGCTGAATCGTGGATTTATCTACGTGGATGCTGAGAAGAAGACAGTACAGTTCCTGTGCCTGCCAATCGAAAGCAAGGGCGCACTTTCTGTAGAATTCAAGAGCTTTGTACGCCAGCTGCTTGCGAACATGAAATACGATGTGGAAGAGGATCTGAATTATGTTGGTAAGCTCCTCACGTATATCAATGGAGATAACTTCAATCTGCGTGGCTTGATCGGACTTGCAGAGGCGTTGATGGAAGAGGAAGGAATCAGCTTCGAGGAGGCTGGCGCCATTGATGCAGACGGTGTAGAAGTTGTAAGTGCAGAGGAAGAAGCACCGGCAGAAAATATCGGTGACATCATGAACGGCCTGCAGGAAGAGGATGACACACCACTTCCGGAGATCGGCGACGATGAAGAAGACGAAGAGGAAGAAGCAGAGGAACCTGTAAAGGAAGAGGAAGAACTGGAAAGTATCCTTCCAGCTGGTATGCAGGTAAAGGAAGAAGAAACACCGGTAGAGGAGAAGGTGGCAGAACCGACAGAGGCTGTCGAGGAGACACCAGCACCTGTCGAGGAAGCACCGGCACCAAAGCCAGTGATGGAAAAGCAGGAAGCACCAGAGCCGGAACCAGTAGCAGAAAAACCAGAGGTTTCCCCAGCTGCAGAGCAGATCCTGTCACAGGTGAAGCCAGAGGGGGCAACAAATGGTGGCGAGAAGCTGCAGTTAAAGACAAACAAGAAGGAATCCGATATCAACCTGATCAAGGATCGGATCAAGGAGCTGGTTGGAGAAGTTCCATCTGCAAAGCCGACAGCACAGCCAACCAAGAATATCCAGACATTGGAAGATCTGGATCATTTCTTAGACAAGCCACCTGTGGTTAAGCGGAATGTGGTAAAGGTAAACCGTGCGGCAATCATCCAGCAGACAGAGGCTGAGATGGAGGCAGCTGAGGCAGAAGCAGCAGCTGAGACAGCAGAGTCTGCTGAACCGGAAACAACCGTACAAAACGAAGAACCGACAAGCGGACAGACAGAAAACATCAAGGTGCCTGTAATCGAGGATATCTACGATGACATGAACATTGAGAAGAAAAAGGACGATGAAAAGGACAAGAAGCCAAAGAGTACATCTATTTTGAATAAATCTGTAACAGAGCTTGTAAAAGATGCCGTTGGTGCTGTGAGTGCAGCGACTGTAGCAGCCAATTCGCCGAAAGCATTGCCATATCTGATCCGTGTAAGTACGGAAGAGCGTATCATGCTGAACAAGGCGATCTTCAAGATCGGAAAGGCAACCAGAGGCGTGGACTATACCGTTGGCGGAAATGGAGCGATCAGCCGTCAGCATGCATTTATCATTCAAAAAGATGGGGTATGTTATATCAAAGATAACAAGTCTACGAATCATACATATGTGAATGGAAAGCGTGTAGAGGATGGGGTAGAAGAAATTCTGACACATGATTCTCTCGTAAGACTTGCAGATGAAGAGTTTACATTTAAGATTCGCTAATTAGGATGATTATATCATGAGGAGGTAGCAAATGAAGGGGTTAGAGTTGAATGTAACAAAACAAAACGGAATGACATTGGTGGAGTATCAGCTTGGAGTAGCAGATGTCTATGACGACAGAGTGTCAGACAAGGTTGCACAGCTCGGAAATATTATTCCGTTCCAGTACAAGGACGAGGATGGAAAGAGAAGTATTGTCTCTTATGTGCATCATGACACTTCTCTGGAAGTGATGCTGCGTCAGACATTGAAGAAGGCAGATGTACTTGCAATCCTGAAGGGACTGTTGTGTGCATTTGAGATTGGTGCAGCAGGTGTGCAGATCTGTTATCTGGTACGCGATCTGAATTATATCTATGTAGATCCTGAGAGCAAGGCAGTAAAGTGCATTATGGTTCCTGTAAAGCAGGATCCGTTGGGACAGTCTGATATCCCGGATTTCTTCCGAAATATTGTGTCACATATGCGCTTTGATGAAGCAGACAAGGATGATTATGTAGCAAGAATCCTGACCTTGATCAATACGGATCATTATTCCAATATGAAATTAAAGGGACTTGTAGATGCGGAGATGGAGAAACTTGGTCTCTTCTATACAAGAGACGAGGGACTTAAGAAGGAAGCAGATACAACCGCAGCTCCGGAAGTACAGAACCAGAATGTAAAAGTAAATCGTGTCGGCGTGATGAACAACATGCGTCCACAGGGTATGCCAGCGATGGGACAGCCAATGGGACAGCCGGTGCCACCGATGGGTGGACAGCCAATGATGGGACAGCCGGTACCACCGATGGGCGGACAGCCAATGATGGGACAGCCGGTACCACCGATGGGCGGACAGCCAATGGGACAGCCGGTACCACCGATGAACGGACAGCCAATGGGGCAGCCAGTACCACCGATGGGGCAGATGCCGAAGCCGGAAATGCCAAAACCACAGGCACCAGCACCGGAGGCACCAAAGCCAGAGATGCCGAAGCCGGAAATGCCAAAGCCACAGGCACCAGCACCGGAGGCACCAAAGCCAGAGATGCCGAAACCAGAAATGCCAAAGCCACAGGCACCAGCACCAGAGGCACCAAAGCCAGAAATACCAAAACCGGAAATGCCAAAGCCACAGATGCCACCAATGGGACAGCGTCCAGCGATGGGCGGACAGCCGATGATGGGGCAGCCAGTACCACCGATGGGTGGACAGCGTCCTCCGATGGGACAACCAATGATGGGGCAGCCGATGGTGGGACAGATGCCAAGACCACAGGCGCCACAGATGCAGAACGGCAACCTGATGGGACAGCTTGGCGGTGCACGCCCGATTCCACACTTTGTGCGTAAATCAACTGGTGAGATCATCAATATTACAAAACCAGAATTTATCATCGGTAAGTCAAAGACGAAAGCCGATTATGCAATAGAGAACAACAGCGCAATCAGCCGGGAGCATTGTATTGTAATCCAGCGCGATGGCGTGAACTATATTAAGGATAACAATTCTACAAACCATACCTATGTAAACGGGGTAGAGTTGCAGCCGGGTAAGGAAGTGCTTCTGAAGCATAAGACAGAAGTTCGATTGGGAGATGAGGAATTCACATTCCTTCTGAGAAAAGGAGAGTAATATGGAGTACATTGCAACATATCACACCGATGTAGGTACAAGAAAAGAAACGAATCAGGACTCTCTTGCAATCAAGGTTGTGAACACAAAAGAGGGAAATGTTGCATTTGCAATCGTGTGTGATGGCATGGGAGGACTCGCAAAAGGCGAGGTTGCCAGCAAAGAGGTAATCGAAGCATTTTGTACATGGTTTGATGACACACTGGTGGATGAAATCCAAAATGGAACATTCACAGAGCAGAATCTTGTAAAACAGTGGGATGATATTATCCAGACTCAGAATCGCCGGCTGGGCGCATATGGAGAGGAAAATCATTTGCAGCTTGGTACGACGGTATCTGCAATCCTGTTGTACAAGGATCAGTATTATATTGTGCATGTGGGCGACAGCCGCGTGTATGAGCTTACAAAGACAGCGAAGCAGCTGACAAACGACCAGACATTTATCGCAAGAGAACTGGCAGCGGGACGTATGACACCGGAACAGGCAAAAACCGATCCGAGACGAAGCGTACTGTTGCAGTGTGTCGGCGCATCACCGGTTGTTGAGCCGGAATTTACAAAGGGAACTGCAACAAGAAATGCAGTTTATATGCTCTGCTCAGACGGATTCCGTCATGTGATCACACCGGAGGAAATCATCGAGAAGATCGGACCGGGTGAGGCGACGGACGAGGAAAAGATGAAATATGGAGCAATATATCTGACAGAGTTAGTAAAGAACCGTGGGGAACGTGATAATATCACAGTAGCAATGGTTCGCACGATTTGATTTAGAGAGGGTTTGCCATGACGAAGGAAGGAACCGTACTAGACGGAAAATATGAAATTTTGGCAGAAGTTGGTCGAGGTGGTATGTCCATCGTGTACCTTGCCCGTGATAAGCGTTTGAACAAGCAGTGGGCGGTCAAGGAGATCAAGAATGATGGAAAGAAATCCGCAAAGACGTTGCTTAAGGGATTGGAACGAGAAGCGAATATTCTGAAGAACGTAGATCATCCGGTGTTGCCGCGAATCGTAGATATCATCAATCAGGATGGAACAATCTACGTTGTTATGGATTATATCGAGGGTGATACGATTCAGGATCGATTGAAGAAGGAAGGCGCGCAGCCACAGGAGTTGGTGGTAGAGTGGGGCTTGCAACTTGCAAGTGCATTGAATTACCTGCACAACATGAATCCACCGGTTATCTACCGGGATATGAAACCTTCGAATGTCATGATCAAGCCGGAGGGCGGCGTAAAGCTGATCGACTTCGGTACAGCAAAAGAGTACGAGATAGAGAACAATGCAGATACAACCGCACTTGGTACGAGAGGCTATGCAGCACCGGAACAGTTCGGTGATTCCAAGGGACGTGGTATCTACAATACAGATGCAAGAACAGATATCTATAATCTGGGCGCAACCCTGTACCATATCGTAACAGGAAAGAACCCATGTGAGCCACCGTATGAGATCAAACCGATCCGTGAGTGGAACCCGATGTTGTCCTCTGGATTGGAGAAGATTATCTTAAAATGTACACAGGCAGATCCGAATGACCGTTATCAGAACTGTACGGAGCTGATGTATGCTTTGGAGCATTACGATGAACTTGACGACAGCTACCGGAAGAAGAACAAGAAGAAGCTTGGGCTTTTTGCAGCAACCGTGGCATTGGCAGTTGTATCCGGTATCACAGCCGGAATCGGATATTCCGGGATGCAGCGGATTAAGCTGAACAATTATAACCAGTATATCGAAAATGGTATGAATTACTGCCGGGAAGAGAATTATGAAGCAGGAACGGCGGAATTCAAGAAAGCAATCGAACTGGATGGCTCGGAGGAAAAAGCTTACGAGCAGTACATACAGGCATACATTGATGCTACGAACAAGGCGGAGGAAGCCGGAACGGAATCTACGCTGAATCTGGATGATGCGTTGACGTTGGTTTCCAATCGAATCAGCAGTAAACATGGTGGTGTTGAGAAAAACAGCGCAGTGCTTTACAAGCTGGCACTTACTTATTTTGAGGAAGAGCGTTCTTACAGTCAGGCAGCCAAATATTTCGGCATGATTGACGAGAAGGACGAGGAATATGGAAAGCTTGCAGGCTTTTACAAATCCATTTCTGAGCTGCGATCTGACAGTACGTCGGATGCATCAGAGCTGATGCAGGCGGTAAATGATTTCGCAACCTACAACGAGAACAACTTTACGAACCAGGAAGCAACCAAGTTCGTAAACTATCGTATTATCGGCGAGATTTACAGTACAAACGTCAGCAAGGATGCGGAGACAAGCATCGCAGAACAGGCAAGTACGGTGATGGAACAGGCGGTTGCAGATCTGGACGAGTACACAGGCAATGATCTGGACGAAGAAGCAGTTATGGATATGAATTATCGTTACGATGATAACCTGATCATGATCTATGAGCAGCTTGCCAAGGAAAATGCAGATAATGAAACAGTTGCCAATGGATATTATTCGATGGCAATCAGTTATTGTGAAGACTATATTGGAATCCTGAAGATGAAGGTAGACAGCGATCCGAGCATTTCGCTGGGTGGTTCCTCTGTCAACGCGTATAACCAGTCTTATTACAATAAGATGATGACGGAAGCACGTTGTTATGATGCACAGGGCAAGACAGATGATGCACTCAAGATATACGAAGCCGCAGAAAAGGTATTCGGTACAAAGAACGAGTGGAGCGACAACGTATATGCAGAGCATCTGGATTATCTGTATCGTCTGTGTGAGGCACAGGAGCAGGATCCGAAGCTTTGGACGACGAAGATTCCAGATCTGACAAAGAAGCTGATTCAGGTATTTGATGATGGTGGTAACGTTCTTGGCATCGACAGCAATAAAACATGGTACAAACGAAAAGATACGTTGCAGATGTTGAAGGACGGTAGCTATGATATCAGCGAAGAAGAAGCGACGCAGGCACCGGATGCAAATTCCGATGATTCGCAGTCAGCAGAGATGGGAGAGTGATCAGCATGCAAAACGTATATGAGATATGTTTCTATGGCGGCTTGGTACTGGCGATTCTCCTTCTGATTGCGGCGATCGTGTTATTCATTGTATTGAAGATACCGAAGGTAATTGGAGAATTGACCGGAAGTGCTGCGAAAAAGGCAATGAAAGAAATGCAGGATGGTACAGCGAGTCCGGGCAGCGTAGCGAAGAAAGAACAGGAAAAATACTACAACATGGGAAGTGGAAAGATCACTGCGAAAGAAGCGGTTTCTACGCGGGAGGATCGTAAGGCTAATGGTAACGATTCCACCGAACTGTTGGAGAAATCAAAGAAGAAAGAAAAGAAGTTTGAAGAGACCGACATCCTTCGTCCGGGCATCAATGATTATGATACACCGGATGATGGCGAGACAGAAGTACTCGGTTCAAGTGCGGATGATGAGGCAACAGATGTGCTTCGTGATACATCGGCAGGAGATGACGGAGCAACGGATGTACTTCGGAATGACGAAGGAGATGACGGAGCAACGGATGTACTTCGAAATGACGAAGGCGATGACGGGGCAACGGATGTACTTCGGAATGACGAAGGAGATGACGGAGCAACCGATGTACTTCGGGGAGACGATGCAGACAGTGATGCAACCGATGTATTGCGTGCCGACGATGACGACAGTGATGCAACCGATGTATTACGTGCAGATGATGACGAGGAAGGTACAAGCGTGCTGACAACCGGAACATTAGCGAAGAAGGTAAAAGTAATTTACAATATAGTAGTTGTTCATTCAGATGAAAGTATAGAGTCGGGTAGGTGAAAAAAAGGATGAAAAGAAAAGAAACAAAATCAAACAATTCAAAACACCCGGTAAAGAAGCTCATAGCATTATGGGTTGTCTTTGCTTTGCTGATTGTACCATTTGCAAACCATGTCGGTGATAAGAATGGCGCGAAAGCAGAAGGGGGAAGTGCAACTAGAGGTGTAAAGGTTGTCACAGATTCGTCCGTAGGTGTTACCGTGGATGTCACGATGGGAATCAACACAGATGGTACAGGCGCTATTGTGGCAGGAAACTCGGAAAAAACAGTATATCTGTTAAAGGGTGTACAGAGTGTAACGAAATTAAAATTGCCAGAACTTAAAAGCAATGATACAGATTTGGCTTTGTTGGGAGTTACTACTGCTTTTGGTGTAGATGATGAAATTCCTTCAGAAATTACAACTTCCTTGCGCCCATTGACAAATAATGGTGAGACAGAATTACAGGATGATGCCGTTAAAGAGAGTCGTAAGATTGGAATCTATGCAAGAGCGAATGGGACGGAATCTTGGAAATTGCAATATGTAGTGAATGTTGTATGTTTGGATACGGTATTTACAGGTATTGCGGGACTGTATGGTGATAACGCGCACACAGATGCGCTGACGGCGGATCGATATGTAAATGAAGCATATATAGGAGTATGGGTGAATGATTCAAGAATCCCTTCAAATACAAGCCTGAAGTATTATGTGAAAACAGACAATCCTGCAACGTCAGAGGAATTAGTAAATGTAGCAAGTTATACTAGGAATTCTGGAGAGTTTACAATTTCTGCAGATGCAGAGAATAACGGAAAACAAGTTTACGCATACGCGGCATTGATTGATAATGCATCATCACAGGTTCTGGAATATATAGAAGCAGGCACTGCTCATATAAGCAACGATGCACAGGCACCAACGATCTCAAAGGTTACAGAAGAGCAGTCAGAAGATGGGAATGCATACGCTGCGTTTGATACAGGACACACAGATGACAACGGCGTATATTATGGAAACAAAGATTATTATCGTTTCACTGTAAAGGTAGAGGATGTAGCAGCAGAAAATCAAGATGCATCTGGAGTAAAAAATGTTACTGCATATTTGAATGGCGATACTTCAAAGCCATTTTCAGCCAGCAAGAATGCGATAACGGGTAATTATGAGATCACAATTCAGAAAACAGATTTAGCAGAAGGTGATAACACAATTACAGTGACAGCCGAAGATAATAAGGGAAATCAGTCAGTAATATTCACATATCCGGTAAAACTTCATCAGGTTACGGACTCTACAGAGATTAAGAGTGTTAAATTCTTAGGCGAGGATGGAGATCTTCTTACAAGTGGTGCAATCATCCGTGAGCCAAAGATGATTGAAATTACACTGGAATCTACCAAAAACGTAGGTAAGGTAGAGGTAAAAAGTGGAGATGATGTTTCATTTGCAGATGTAGCACCGGTTACAAATACAGAGAGTGTGAAACGTGTATATTCTGTTACAGCGAAGATTCAGATCCCAACAGATGCAAATATTGCATCTACAAACTTTTCTGGATTGAAGATTGTTGTATATGAAAAAGACACAAATACAATACTTTCAGATAATAAATCTATAAAAGATATCAAGTACGATGCAACTGCTCCAGAAGTAAAAAATCCGGTTATCCAGAAGAAAAAGAATGGAAGCAGTACATGGGAAGATGTAGCGGATGGCAGTTTAGAAACGGAGATTGTTACAGAACTGGATACAGAGTATAGATATGTAGTAGAAGTAACGGATGATTTGAGCGGCGTTGCGAAAGTAAGCTCAGACAAAGGAGAATTCACTCATGAATCGGGTAATAAGTATGTATTCAATATTCCATCGGGTAAGTTAGATGTGACTCATATGTACTCAGCTGCAGTTTCGGCAACAGATGAAGCGGGTAATTCATCAAAGACATTGCCCCTTCGTGGTGTAACAAAGATTGATGATACCCTGCGCGTAGATAAATGCGTGATTACGGATGCAGCTGGAAACGATGTAACAAGCGATGTTCTGGCAGGAAAGAATACCAATAAAAAGTATCAGCTGGAAGTGACTGCAAGTTCTGCTTATGTTGTGAAGAAGTTTGAATTGATTGCAGGTGGTACGAATGACCAGACAAAGGATGTTGCTGACTCTTCAAATCAACAAGATTCATATCGCCATCGTTACAGCACAACGGTAAAATTTGATTTGCCTGCTAAGACGGATATAAATGCACAGCTGGATAGTATGTATCTGAATGTGACAGATGGAAATGCACAGAAGATTCGTTACCCACAGGATGCATCTAAAACGCTTGGTACAATTTTATATGACCGTACCAATCCAACTGTATCGGTGAATGTGGCAAACGACAGCACATGGTATAAGGAATATACAATCAACTATACGATTACTTCCGGTGATAATGGCGTGGAATCACCACTTGCGCATGCAAGTTATTCTCTGGTTGGAAGCAAGGAAAATGATGTGACAGACAAGGAAATCGCATTGAATGGAACACAGACTTCTGTGAATAGAAAGATTGCGATTCCAGAGTCAGCAGGAATTACAGGTACATCTCTTGTGTTTAATGCACAGGATGCAAGTGAGAACCTGCTTCCAAACAATCTGTATAAGATCAAGGTCGATAAGACAAATCCGAAGGCTGAATTGACAGTTAATGGAAAGACAAACATTACACAGCCATTGGATGGCGAGGTACTGATCAAGACAACGGTATCGGATAATCTGACAATCAATCAGGCGACAGTTACAGTCAAAGGACCAGACACCGATGTGACAACAAATCTGAGTGGAGCAAAGGAACTGGTAAATGTCAGCCAGGAAAACAGCTTCACATTGAATAACCTGATCGGCAAGAAAGCCGCAGATGGTGACTACACCGTGACAGTCAATGTGTCAGACAAGGCAGGAAACATTGATTCCAAGACGATGAAGTTCCGCGTGGATAATACAATCCCGGTTGTCACAGCAAAGATTTCCGCTGGTACAACTGCTGGCAAGCAGCCGGGCAAGAACTTCGATGGAACCATTTGCGATTACTTCTATCGTTCCAATGTAACGGTAGAGCTTACTTATGAGGATGAGAATATCTCAGCTTCCGGCGTAAGAGTAACAGATAATAACAACGTGGTAAATGTAACATGGCAGCGAATCGGTACATCTAACAAGTACCGGGCAAGCTATGTTTCAACCGGTATTGGTGCACGTGTAATCAAGATCAATGCACAGGATGATGCAGGCAACAATGCTGCTGAAAAGCAGGTTGTATTTATCAAGGATACAGAGGCACCGAATATTGCTGCAGTGATCAATGGAGGTATGGTTTACTCTGAGAATATGGGCGTTGTTGATCTGACTTCCGATGCAACGGTTGCTTTCTCTGTAAGCGACGCAAACGAAGACGTACATGATTTCAATTACCAGCTGATTAAGACAGTACCGGATCAGCTTCCGGTAACCGCGGATGTATTGAAGACAGATAACCGGGTATTTGGCTATACAGATGAGGCTGATTATCAGGTAAAGGTATATTCTGTGGACAAGGCAGGAAACCGAAGTGCAGAAAGAAATGTACAGTTCCGTGTTGATAAGACAGCACCAGAACTGCAGATTACAGGAACTGCTTCCGGTTCGACACTGAACGCAGGAACAACCCTGACATTTAGTATGACAGAGGCATTCTGGTGGGATGCATCTGGTACGATCACGATCACAAGAAAAGCAAACGACAGTGTGGCAGAAGCCGCTTACAAGACCATCGACTTCAAGCCAACTGCACGTGTGACAACGATGACAGAGACACTTAGTGAGACAGGTGAGTATCAGGTAACATTTACCGGTAAAGACCGTGCTGGACATACCGCAGAGGCAACCAGCTATACGGTAAGAATTGATACAGGCAAGCCAATCATTACGCTGAGTGGCGTGTCAAATAACGACAAGACAACAAAGCAGGTAGAGTTCCAGGCACAGATCGAGGAGGACTTCTATCTGACAAAGTCTGTAACGATTCAGGCAACAAGAACATATCTTGATCCAACATCTTATAAGGAAAAAACAGAGGATCTGCAGATTACCGGATATAATCCGACAGCAGCAACGACGCTGATCCGAAACACATTTACAGAGGATGGTATTTATAAGATTCAGATAAACTGTAAGGATGCCGCAGGTAATGAGGATACACAGGAGGTTTCCTTCACGATTGATAAGACAAAACCAGTGATTGATCCAAAGGTCATGAGCGCATATGAAGGAACTCTGACATCCTTTGCATGGGATTACGATCTGAACGACATTATCTATGACCTGACTGTCTGCGATGCACATATGTACTTGAATGGTAGCGAGTATGACGGAACATCCGAAGTCGAGGACGGCGCATATGAGATGAAGATTACAGCCGAAGATGAACTTGGAAATGCAACTGAGAAAACAGTAAACTTCAATCTGGATACAAAGGCACCAACCTTTATTGTAACGGGTGTAGAAGATGGAGAGATCAAGAACGAGCAGTACGACATCAACGTATCCCTTCAGTTGGATGAGGATACTCTGGATGAGGTAACGCTCAATGGTTCTCCAGTTGAGATCAAGGACAATGCTGCAGCGATTACAGTTACGGAAAAGGGCGACTATAAGCTTACAATGAAGGCACATGATGATGCCGGAAATGAAGCAGAACAGACGATCAGCTTTACATATGGAGAGAAGAGTCATGTACTTCTGTATGTATTGATTGGTGTTGGCGTTCTTGCAGTGCTTGGCGGTGGAATTGCAATTATTCTGGCAGCAAAGAAGAAAAAGAATAATTAACCGGAGATAAAACCAGGTTACACAGGCAGGAGCATGGAAACATGCTCCTGTTTTGCTTGCAAACTACCGCTGGGCATATTATAATCAGAAAAGCGAAAACGGTAACAGGGAAAATTGGTAGGAGGTTGGCGCATGGTAGACGTTGCGATGCTGACAAAGCAAGGGGGAAGAGATCACAACGAGGATTACATACGGAAAGCAACATACGAAGAACAGCTCTGCCTGATCTTGTGTGATGGACTTGGCGGGCATGCCTGCGGGGAAATAGCATCGGAGCTGGTCGCAGAAAGCATAGCAAAGGGATTTGAAAAACAGGGCTACTATGCCGGATTTTTCAAGGATGCATTGGAACAGGCACAAAAAGAATTACTGGAAGAACAGGTGCGGCGGGATCTGTGCAACTCCATGAAGACAACGGCAGTTGTGCTTGTAATCACACCGGACCTGATACAGTGGGCGCATATCGGGGACAGCCGGTTGTATCGGATTTACGAGAATGGAACAAAATATCAGAGAACGCGTGACCATAGCTTAGTACAGATTCTATGCGATACCGGAGAGATCAGGGAATCCGAGATCCGTACGCACGAGGATCGGAACAAGCTGCTGCGTGCGATGGGCGCACAGTGGGGGACGAAAACGTATGATATAAGTGCGGTTGTGGAGCGCGGAGAGACACAGGCGTTTGTGTTGATGACGGATGGTTTCTGGGAGTATGTCTATGAGGAAGAGATGCTTGCCACATACAAGGAAGCGTCCTCTGCACAGGCTTGGTTAGATGCAATGGAAAAATACGTGCTGAAGCGGGCAGACATGACAAAGACGGATAATTATTCTGCAATCGTTGTCCGCGTGGAGGAATAAAGAAGATGTTTCGGGCAGTTGTATTTGATATGGATGGTGTCATTACGGACACGGAAAAATTATACAGGAGATTTCAGTTAGAGGAAGGCAAGAAGCTGGGAATCCCGGATGATGTGATGGTCGTTGCCTGCGAGCGTATCGCGGGTGGCACGAAGTACACAAACAAGAAGAGCTTTGAAGATGTCGTCGGTATGGGGATTGATTATTTTGATTTTCGGGAAGCGGTCGTGAACAAGCTGGACGCGCATATCCGGGCACACGGCGTGGAACTAAAGCCGGGCGTCGCAGATACATTAAAATATCTGAAAGAAAAAGGTGTTAAGGTTGGACTTGCGACATCTACGGTACGGGAGCGAGCGACAGGATATCTGAAAGCCCATCATATTGACCAGTACTTTGATGAATTAGTATTTGGTGATACGGTGGAGCATGGAAAACCGGCGCCGGATATTTATTTAAAGGCGTGTGAGATGCTAGACGTGAAACCGGAGGAAGCCGTTGCGGTGGAGGATTCCATCAATGGAATCCTGTCAGCGGGACGTGCAGGCATGTATCCGGTTATGGTGATTGACCTGATTGAACCCAATGATACAACAAAGCGGTACGCAAAGAAGGTATATGAATTTGGACGCATCGACCGTCTGAAGGAGTTAATATAATGTCAATCAAGCATGCATGTGCGGATGGATGATGCATGTCAATATGATTCTAAAACAGACCGTTGAAGCACGCTGGCACTTAACGAACGTAGTGAGTTTAGTACCACTGCGTGCTGAACCGAGCGAGAGCGTGTCTGTGTAGAATCATATCTACATACATCTTTGGAATAAAATATATCTTGTTCGATACGAGAATAATATGGAGGACAGAAAAATGAGTAACATGAATTTGCTGGTTGTTATTTTGAAACATGAGGATCTGGTAAGCGAGATCTGTAAGGAACTGGTAGAAGAAGGGATTCATGGAGGTACGATCGTTGATGGTACCGGTATGGCGAGTGTTGTCGAGAAGATGGATGACCTTCCGATCTTTGGAATGCTTCGTTCCATCCTTGCGGATGATGACGATCATGAAGTGGTAAAGATGATGTTCTTTGTCGTAGATGATGAAGAAATGAAGAAGGCACGCAAGACGATCAACGATGTGATCGGACTGGACAAGCCGAACACCGGAATTATGTTTGCACTTCCGGTATCATTTGTGGAAGGCTTAGGTGCGTAATCATGGATTTGAATATTTTAACGTATTTAGGGATTATGTTGCTTGCAGCACTGATCGCAGGCAAGATTGTCAAGCAGATGAGACTCCCGAATGTGACAGGATATCTGGTAATCGGATTGCTGATCGGCCCGAACTGTTTGAAGATTTTGAGTGAAGAATTGATTGACAGTATGGACCTGGTGACAGAGCTGGCGCTCGGATGCATTGCTTTTTCGATTGGTGCGGAGTTTAAAACAACCTTTTTGAAGAAAGTAGGGAAAGCCCCGCTCGTGATAGGAATTACAGAAGGTGTGGGAGCAGTACTTGTTGTAGATACAATTCTGCTTCTGCTCGGATATAATGTCAGCTTTGCACTGGCGCTTGGCGCGATTGCATCTGCGACGGCGGCAGCATCTACGATGATGATCGTGAAGCAGTATAAAACAAAAGGCCCTGTGACAAGCACCCTGCTTCCGGTCGTGGCACTTGATGATGCGGTGGCATTGATTGCATATGGACTTTCGATGGCAGTAGCCAATGTGATCAGCTCAAGCGGAAGTGCACCGGTAAGCAAGCTTCTGATTGCCCCTTGTGTCGAGATATTCGGCGGTTTGTTATTCGGCGCGGTGCTTGGTGTCATCATGGCACTGCTGGTGAAGTTTTACACCGGTCGGGGCAACCGTCTTGCAATTACGATCATGATGATCTGTCTGTGCGTGGGTGTTTCTGATATGGTAGGATTTTCGTCATTGCTTGCATGCATGATGCTTAGTACGATCTTTGCGAATATTTCAAAGCAGAGCGACAAGATCTATGAGCCGCTGGACCGGATCACGCCACCGATTTACATGATGTTCTTCATCTTGTCCGGAGCATCGCTGGATGTCACGGTCATTGTATCTGTCGGAGTTGTTGGAGCGGTCTATGTCGTAGGTCGTATCATTGGTAAAGCGCTGGGGGCAGCGTTCGGGGCGAAGATCTCGAAGGCACCGAAGGTTGTCCAGAAATGGCTTGGTCTGACGCTTGTGCCGCAGGAGGGCGTGGCGATTGGTCTTGCCACATCGGCAGGTAAATCGCTGCCACAGTATGCCGCGCAGATCCAGACGATCGTGTTGTGTGGTGTTGTTATCTACGAGCTGATAGGACCTGTCATTACGAAGCTTGCATTGAAGAAGGCAGGGGAACTCGTGGAGGAACCAAAGAAAAAAGCCAGTGCGAAAGCGTAAATAAGTGAAATAGAAAGTAATAAACGCAACTCATTTTTCATATATATAACCAAAGCAAGTGGGTATGGCGGTCTGCCACACCGGACGAATGGGAGTCTATATGGAAAAACGGGTTGCGTTTTGTGTTTTAAAGGCACTGGTTGCAGCGTACATTGTGACCGGGCTTTTGCTTTTAATTCTGGCATTTGCATTGTATAAGCTGGGATTGAGTGAGAATGTTGTAGAACTGGGTGTTGTGTTTATCTATCTGCTGTCGAGTGCCATCGGCGGATTCTTCATCGGTAAATGCATGGAAGTAAAGCGGTTGTTGTGGGGCGTGTTGCTCGGATTGTTCTATGCGGTGCTCCTGCTTGTGTTATCTTTGATCGTGCGTGGAAATGCACAGGGAATCATACAATCCGGGTTGCTTAATACATTGATCTGCCTCGGTGGAGGGGCAATCGGTGCATTTCTGTCATAAAACATGGCAGAAATGCGTATTTACAAGTAGAATGTAAAAAAATAATGATGACAAATGACAGGACATGTGATAAAATATCCATTAATAATGCTAGTAGGAGGCGATAAAGATGAAGAGAATCAAAACTTTGACAGAAAAGACAATGAAGAGCACTGTAGTTAAGGGTGGTTGCGGCGAATGCCAGACATCTTGCCAGTCAGCATGTAAGACAAGCTGTACAGTTGGTAACCAGAGCTGCGAGAACAACTAATTACAGATAAAGAAAGTGTAATACATACACTTCGCACAAGAAAAGGGGATATCCTGCGATGTCCCCTTTCCTTAATGAATAAGAGAAATAGGAGTGACTAAGAAAGTGGTACACCAGTACAAGAACAATGGGTATAATATCGTGCTTGATGTGTGCAGCGGCTCCGTACATGTAGTGGATGACCTTGTATATGATATGATTGCGATGTACAAGGATAAGAAATTCGAAGAGATTGAACAGGCAATTTTAGAGAAGTATGGAGATACCTATAGTAAGGAAGATATCAAGGATGCGTATTCCGACATTTCCGAGTTAGAAGAAAAGGAACTGTTATTCACGGAAGATGTGTTCAAGGATGTCATTATCGATTTTAAGAAGAGAAAGACCGTAGTCAAGGCGCTTTGCTTACATATTGCACATGATTGTAACCTTGCCTGCAAGTATTGTTTCGCAGATGAGGGAGAATATCATGGTCAGAAACGGGAACTTATGAGTCTGGAAGTTGGCAAGCAGGCGATTGACTTTTTGATAGAGAATTCCGGAAACCGTGTAAACCTTGAAGTTGATTTCTTCGGCGGTGAGCCGTTGATGAACTTTGATGTGGTGAAGGAAATCGTAGCATATGGACGAAGCAAGGAGAAGGCGGCAAATAAGAACTTCCGTTTCACCCTGACGACGAACGGTATGCTGTTAAATGATGAAGTCATTGATTTCTGCAACAGAGAGATTTCAAACGTTGTATTGAGTCTGGATGGCAGAAAAGAGATCAACGACATGATGCGACCGACCAGAAATGGCAAGGGAAGCTATGACATTATTGTGCCGAAGTTCCAGAAGTTCGTGGAGAAGCGCGGCGATAAGAGCTATTATGTGCGCGGTACATTTACGAGAAACAATCTGGACTTTACGAAGGATTTTGAATTGATGACCGAGCTTGGATTCAAGGAGATTTCCATTGAGCCGGTTGTCACACCAGATGAGAATGATTATGCGATCCGCGAGGAAGATTTACCAACGATTTTCGAGCAGTATGACAAGCTGGCAGTTGATCTGATCCGCCGGCAGAAGGAAGGAAAACCAGTGACATTCTTCCATTACAAGCTCGACTTAAATGGTGGTCCGTGTGTGTACAAGCGTCTGTCTGGATGTGGTTCCGGTACGGAGTATCTGGCAGTGACACCAACTGGAGATCTGTATCCGTGTCATCAGTTTGTTGGACACGATGAGTTCAAACTGGGTGATGTATTCCATGGTGTAGAACGAAACGATATCGTGGAAGAATTCAAGCTTTGCAATGTCTATGCCAAGGACAAATGCAAGGATTGCTTCGCAAGATTTTATTGCAGTGGCGGCTGTGCAGCGAATTCGTATCAGTTCCATGGCAATATATTAGACGCATACGATGTGGGTTGTGAATTGCAGCGGAAACGTGTCGAATGTGCAATCATGATGAAAGCAGCTCTGGCGGATGACGAAGAAGACGAAGCGGCAGAGTAAAATAAATGAAGGAGAGAAAAAAAGATGAAGAAAACAAAAAGAAAAGCAGTCATCAATCTGATTATTTTCTTCCTGCTTCTGGCTGGCGGTATCTATATGGCAATCGCTGGTGTAGGACAGAATGAATCCGGTAAAACTGCGAATGTTCCGTTGGGACTGGATCTGCAGGGCGGTTTGTCCGTAACCTATGAGATTCAGGATGAGAAGCCAACAAGTGATGAGATTAAAGCGACTGTGGATAAGCTGCAGCGAAGAGTTGATTCGTACAGTTCAGAGGGTGAAGTGTATCAGGAAGGCGATGACCGGATCACAGTTGAAATTCCTTTGAACACAGAGAAGGTAGATGCACATGACGTGCTGGATCAGCTTGGTCAGCCGGGACAGCTTCTGTTCCTTGACTCTGAGAACTATACGATCTGGCAGCAGAATCAGAACAATGGTACGAACGATGCGTACGAAGCAGTTCTGACCGGTTCGGATATCAAGAACGCACAGGCAGGTGTGGATGATAGTGGTACAGTCAAGGATTATGTCGTACAGCTGCAGTTCACAGAGGAAGGTGCACAGAAGTTTGCAACAGCAACAGCAGCAAATATCGGTAAACCGATTTATATTATCTATGACGGTAAGGTTGCAAGTGCACCAACTGTACAGAGTGCGATCACAGACGGAAATGCTGTAATTAACAAGATTTCAAATTATGATGAAGCAGAGAATCTGGCAGCGACAATCAAGATTGGTGCCTTGCCTCTGGAGTTGAAGCAGATTCAGTATAATATCGTTGGTGCAAAGCTTGGTCAGAAAGCGGTATCAACAAGCTTGATCGCCGGTGCGATCGGTTTTGGATTGGTATGTATCCTGATGATCATACTGTATCGTTTCCCAGGATTTATTGCCAGCTTAGCACTGACAGGTTATGTTGTATTGATGCTTTTGATTCTGAGCATCCGACACATCACACTGACACTTCCTGGTATTGCAGGTATTATCCTGTCAATCGGTATGGCGGTGGATGCGAACGTCATCATTTTCACACGTATTCGTGAGGAGATTTCCGCAGGCAACAGCGTGCGTGCCGCAGTGAAGACTGGTTTCTCCAAAGCGCTTTCAGCGATTTTGGATGGTAATATTACAACTTTGATTGCAACCGTTGTTTTGATGATCCTTGGCTCTGGTAGTATCAAGGGATTCGCGGTTACATTGATGCTTGGTATTGTACTTTCTATGTTCACAGCATTGTTTGTGACAAAGATGCTTTTGAATTCGTTCTTAGAGCTTGGCGTACAGAATCCAAAGATGTATGGTAAGGCAAAGGAGCCAAAGATTCACGGATATGTAAAGAACTTCAAGATCTGTGGTGTTGCTTCTTTGATCGTGATCATTGCAGGACTTGCATTCCTCGGTGTAAACCATTCAAGAATTGGCAAGTCATTAAATTACAGTCTGGAGTTTACCGGTGGTACATCAACAACTGCTACTTTTGCAGAGGACGATGTATATACACTGGAGCGTGCAGAGTCTGAGGTTGCACCAGTGATCGCAGAAACAGCGGGTATTGATGCTGGAACGATTCAGATTCAGACAGTAGAAGGAAACAATCAGGTTATCTTCAAGACATCCGAGCTTACAGAAGAGCAGAGTGCAAAGATTGACGACCTGTTGAAATCACAGTTTAAGGCAACAGAAGTGGACAACCAGAGTATCAGTTCTACTATCAGTGGTGAGATGAAGAAAGATGCGATCGTAGCGATTGCAGTATCTTCTGTATTGATGCTTCTGTACATTGCGTTCCGGTTCTCTGACGTGAAGTTTGGTGTCAGTGCGGTACTTGCTCTTGTACATGATGTATTGGTTGTATTTGCAGCATATTCCATCGGAACATTGTCCGTTGGTAATACATTTATTGCATGTATGCTGACGATCGTAGGTTACTCTATCAATGCGACAATCATTATCTTCGACCGTATTCGTGAGAATATGCGGACACAGGATAGCAAAGAAAGTCTGGAAGAGCTTGTCAACAAGAGTATTGGTCAGACATTTACAAGAACGATTTATACATCCCTGACAACCTTTATCATGGTATTTGTATTGTTCGTGATGGGTGTAACTTCTCTGAAGGAGTTTACATTCACATTGATGCTTGGTATCGTATGTGGTGCTTACTCATCTGTATGTATCACCGGACCACTCTGGTATACAATGAAGAAGAAATTCTCCAAGAAAAATGCATAAGTAAATTAAGGTGGGGCTGTTTCGGCAGCCCCATTTTTAAGTGAAGAAGAGAGGAACACAGATATGTCAGAGTACAAAAAAGAAGAATGGCGGGTGAAGCAGCCGACCGCAGATATCCGTGCGCTGGCACAGCAGTTTTCAATCAGCCCGATATTGGCGCATATCATCGTGAACCGGGAAATCACAGAACCGGATGCGGTTGCACGCTATTTGAGTGATGATCTTGCATACGCCCATGATCCGGCTTTGATGAAAGACATGGTCAAGGGCTGCCAGATTATGAAAAAGAAGATTCGGGCAGGAAAGAAGATCCGCATTATCTCCGATTACGATGTAGATGGCATCACATCGAATTATATTCTGTATCAAGGGCTGCAAAAGGCAGGGGCAGATGTCTCTTATGATATCCCACACCGGATCATGGATGGGTATGGGATGAATGTACGGCTGGTGGAAGCGGCATACGCCGATGGCGTGGATACGATTATCACCTGTGACAATGGAATTGCGGCGGAGACCGCAGTCACCCGGGCGAAAGAACTTGGAATGACGGTGATCGTTACGGATCATCATGAGGTGCCGTGCGAGGTGACGGAAAACGGAGAAAAAAATTATCTGTATGTGAACGCGGATGCCGTGATCGATCCGCACCGCCCGGATTGCGCATATCCCTACAAGAACTTATGCGGCGCTGGTGTGGCGTACAAATTCATCCGTCATTTATACCGGGTGACGGAGCTTCCGTGGGAAGACGAAGATGCCTATATGGATATTTTAGCGCTTGGTACGGTGTGTGATATCATGCCGCTCACAGATGAGAACCGGATCTTTGTCAAGCGTGGACTGCGGAGACTTACGAACAGTACGAATCTTGGAATCAATGCGTTGAAGAAAGCGTTAGGTCTTGATGGAAAGCCAATCGAGGTGCATCATTTGAGCTTCCGGATTGGTCCGAGTCTGAACTCGACCGGACGACTGGAAAGTGCGAAAGAGGGCGTGGAGCTGCTGCTGACCGATGATCCGGCGCGGGCGGAAAGCCTGGCACAGGATATGGCGAAGCTCAACGAACTGCGGAAGGAGATGACCGACCGCGGTGTGCGGGCGGCAACGGACTGGGTGCGAAAGGATATTCGCATGATTCCGACCGAAGGTGGTGTGAAAGAAAAGAAAATCGGGGAGGATAAGGTTATCGTCCTGTATATGCCGGGGATTCATGAGAGCATCGCGGGACTGATCGCGAGCAAGCTGAAGGAAGCATTTTACCGTCCGACGCTTGTTTTTACCGATGCGGAAAATGGACAGGGACTGAAAGGCTCCGGGCGTTCGATTGAGACGTATAATATGTTTGATAAGCTCTGTGAACATAAAGAGTTGTTTGTGAAGGTTGGCGGACACCCGATGGCGGCGGGCTTTACGATTACGCGCGAAGCACTCGAACCGTTACGCGAAGCGTTAAACCGGGATTGCAATCTGACAGACGCAGATCTCGTCGAGAAGCTGTATGTGGATGAATCCTGTGCCATCAAGCAGCTGACATTGCCCCTCTATGAGGAGCTTGCAAAGCTGGAACCATACGGAACTGCCAATGTAAGACCATTGTTCGGTATCGTGAAAATGGGTATCCGATCGATCAAAATGGTTGGAAATGAAGGGCAATACGCACGTTGCACGTTTGTCGATGGCAATGGCACGCGCATAAACGGCATGGTATTTCGTGGAAAAGAGCTATTGGATAACATAAAAGTGTGGTTTGGAGACAAAGAATGTGATAAAATATTGAAGGGTTTACAAAACCATGCACTGATTGATATTCTGTATCATATGAAGAAGAACGAATTCAATGGAACTGTTTCGATTCAGATGGAGCCGGTATCAATCCGGAAAAGCGTATATTATGAAACATCAAAATAGAGCATACGTGAAGGTAGGAGGAGCGCAAATGAAGAGTGTAAAGGATTATATCATCAGTATTCCGGATTTCCCAAGTAAGGGGATTATATTCCGAGATGTGACAAGTGTACTGGAAAGCCCGGAAGGGTATGCACTGGCAATTGATGAGCTGAACAAGCTGTTAGATGGAGTGGACTATGATCTGATCGCAGGTACAGAGTCGAGAGGATTTATCTTTGGCGCACCACTTGCCTATATGAACAAGAAGGGATTTATCCCGGTTCGTAAGAAAGGAAAGCTGCCACGTGAGACAGTCGAGATGAGCTACGATCTGGAGTACGGTTCTGCAACGATCGAGATCCATAAGGATGCGATCAAGCCGGGCGACAAGGTTGTACTGGTCGATGATCTGATCGCGACAGGCGGTACGATTCAGGCAGCAGCCAAGCTCGTCGAAGAGCTGGGCGGTGAGGTAGTAAAGATGATCTTCTTGATCGAGCTGACCGATCTTGGAGGAAGAAAATTGCTGGAGGGCTACGATGTAGCATCTGTTGTACAGTACGAAGGTGAGTGATTTTTATGGCGGATACAACCTATAAGATACCACATGATACACTGAAAAAAGAAATCAGTAAACCGGAGGATTTTACGCCGCCGGAGGAATTGTATAAAAAATTGATTGCTACCATTCGCGCGTATCGTCCGACGACGGATCTGTCGGAGATCGAGAAGGCGTATAAGATTGCAAGCAAAGCGCACGAAGGTCAGAAGCGAAAGTCCGGGGAACCATATATTATTCACCCGCTTTGCGTGGCAATCATTCTGGCAGAACTGGAACTTGATAAAGAGACAATCGTAGCAGGAATCCTGCATGATGTTGTAGAGGATACGGTTATGACGCGGGAGGAGATTGCAAAGGAGTTCTCCGAAGAGGTAGCACTGCTTGTCGATGGCGTTACGAAGCTGACACAGCTCGATCTGTCACAGGATAAGATCGAGGTTCAGGCAGAGAACCTGCGTAAGATGTTCCTTGCGATGGCGAAGGATATCCGTGTCATCCTGATCAAGCTTGCCGACCGTCTGCACAATCTGCGTACAATGCAGTACCAGTCACCGGCAAAGCAGATCGAAAAGTCGCGTGAGACGATGGATATTTACGCGCCGCTTGCACACCGGCTTGGTATTTCCAAGATCAAGGTCGAACTCGATGACCTTTCTATGCAGTATCTCTATCCCGAGGTATACAAGAACTTAAAGGAAGAGATTACCACACGACTGAATGCGAGCGAGGATTTCATCGTACAGATGGTAGAGCAGGTTAAGCAGTATATGAAGGAAGCTGGCATCGAGGCAGAGGTAGACGGACGTGTCAAGCATCTGTTCTCCATCTATAAGAAAATGATCACGCAGAACAAGACGCTCGACCAGATTTACGATATTCATGCAATTCGTATCAAGGTCGATACGGTACGGGATTGTTATGCGGCACTCGGAATTATTCATGAGAAATACAAGCCAATTCCGGGACGTTTCAAAGATTATATCGCAATGCCGAAAGAGAACATGTACCAGTCTCTCCACACGACATTGATTGGACCGGGTGGTCGTCCGTTCGAGATTCAGATTCGAACCTACGAGATGCACCGTACCGCGGAATATGGTATTGCTGCACATTGGAAATACAAAGAAGGCGGCAGTGGCAAGAACGATAACGAAGAGCAGAAGTTAAGCTGGCTCAGACAGATTCTGGAATGGCAGACCGATACGACAGATAACAAGGAATTCATGAACGCCATCAAGACAGATTTGGATCTGTTTTCAGATCAGGTGTATGTATTTACACCAGCGGGCGATGTCAAGAATCTTCCGGCTGGTTCTACACCAATTGATTTTGCCTACAGCATTCATACGGCGGTCGGAAACAAGCTGATTGGTGCGCGTGTCAATGGACGGCAGGTGCCGATTGAGACAGAGCTTCATAATGGTGATCGTGTTGAGATTATCACATCGCAGAACTCCAAAGGTCCAAGTATGGACTGGCTGTCTGTGGTAAAGAGTTCACAGGCAAAGACGAAGATTAACCAGTGGTTCCGGCAGGAGAACAAGACAGATAATATCCAGCGTGGTAAAGATGCGATGGCGGCATACTGTAAGACAAAGGGAATTGTGCTGTCGAACCTTTTACAGCCGGAATTGCAGGAAAAGGTAATGAAGAAATACAACTTCCTGACATGGGATGCCGTGCTTGCATCAATCGGACATGGCGGACTGAAGGAAGGACAGGTTGTCAACCGTCTGCAGGAAGAATACAAAAAAGAAGAAGCGAAGAAGATCACAGAGGAACAGATTGTCGACAAGATCAATACACCAGGCAGAGGCGAAAGTCACAAGCATGCCAAGGGTGGTATTGTAGTCAAAGGTATGGACGATGTTGCAGTGCGTTTTTCACGCTGCTGTGCTCCAGTACCGGGTGATGAGATCGTCGGTTACATCACGCGTGGACGAGGAGTATCCATTCATCGTACCGATTGCGTAAATGTTCTTTGCATGGATGAATTTGACCGGAAGCGTCTGATTGAGGCGGAATGGTCTGAAGATCTGTTGCAGAATCAGAAGATGTATATGACGGAGATTAACATCTACGCGAACGACAGTAAGGGACTGGTGTTCTCGCTGTCGAAGATCTTCAATGAGGAGAACATCAACCTGACAGGTATGAATGTCCGTGTCAATAAGCAGGGCAAGGCGACGGTTTCCGTGAAGTTTGAGATTCGCTCGAAGGAGCAGCTCAACAAGATGATTGCGAAGATCCGGAATGTGGAGGGCATCATCGATATCGAGCGTACGACGGGGTGATTCATAAATTTACAAAATGGTAGAGGAGTTGAACGTAAACTACGCAATTCTATGCAGACGCGCTCTCGCTCGGTTCAGCACGCAGTGGTACTAAATTCGCGACAAAAGATGTCGCTCATTAAGTGCCAGCGTGCTTCAACGGTCTGCATATGAATTGGTAGTTTGCGTCCAACTCTATCTACAGATTGTGGTAGATGCAGTAATTTGTGAATATATATGCCATGTTAATCTTTACTGTATAAATATGTTTGGAACTTAGAAGTTCTTGATGTTCTGAGAATATTCAGCAATGTTTGAACACGATGTTCAAACAAGCCGCCACTGAGCCATGGATGGCGAATTGGCGGCGGTTGCGTACGATATCGATATTTGTAACAGAACATCTAGTACTTCTTAGTTTCAATACATCTTATACAGTAAAGATTAACATGGCAGATATTCACAAATTACGGGTTACCGCAATCGTGACCTTGAAAGGAGTTTTATGGGAAAGATTGAGATAACAAAGAAAGTGCTTGGTATCTGTGCGACCAACTGTTATACGGTGGTGGATACAGAGACGAAGGAAGCGCTTATTATAGATCCGGCGGATCGCGCAGATGTGTTGATTCGCGATTGGAAGGATAAAGGTGTGACACCGACGACGGTGCTCTTGACGCATGGACATTTTGACCATATTGGGGCACTGGCTGGCGTGAAGAAGGAGTACCCGGATATTAAGGTGTATGCGGCAGCAGAGGAGAAGGAAGTCATGGAGAGTCCGGCTCTGAATCTGTCATCGTCATTTGGCGCAGCATTTACAGCACAGGCGGATATCTATTTGGAAGATGGCGCCGAGATCGAGGTACTTGGACGGAAATGTAAGTGCCTGTTAGTACCGGGACATACGAAGGGTGGCATGTGCTATTATTTCCCGGAGGAGCATGTTGTCTTTACCGGGGATACGCTGTTTTGCTACAGTGTCGGAAGAACGGACTTCCCGACGGGCGATGCGAAGGCTCTGGAAGATGCCATCCGTGAGAAATTATTTGTGCTTCCAGATGAGACATTCGTGCTTCCGGGACATGATGCACAGACAATGATTGGAAAGGAAAAGACGGGCAATCCGTATTTCTAAGATGATACTGCTAGACCAGAATAACCAATTATATAACAACGACCTGCGGGCGATGATCATGGCGTTTTATCCGGGGGTAAAGATCGTCGAGGACGCGAGCTTGTCCGACGATTTTGATCTGCGGCTCCTGATCCGATATGAGGAAGCTTTTACGATTCTCACTGTGTGCAAGCATGGACATGAGTGCGACAAGCCGGATGATCTGCAGGAGGTGCCAGAGCTTCCGGCGTATAAGGATAAGCTGTTGATATCCACCTGTGGACTGCGGGCGAAGATTCTTGTTGATTACCGGAATAAGCCAGAATTCCGAAATGTGTTGAAAATGGCGTCTTACCGGCTGCTTGGACAGTTTGCAGACCGGAGACTTCCGTGGGGTGACCTGACGGGAGTACGTCCGACGAAGATCGCGATGACGAAGCTTCTGGAGTATCTGACGGAACAGGTAGACGAAGCTGGCGAGAACAGGGATGGGTCGACAGAGAATACCAATCTGGCACTTGCAAAACAGCAGGAAATACACGGAAGAATCGTACAATATTACCGTGATATCTATGATACAAGCGCACAGAAAGCAGAGCTTGCAACGACAGTGGCAGAAAACGAGCATCGTCTGGTGAAAGGAATTGATCTTGACAACGATTATTGTCTGTATGTCGGGATTCCGTTTTGTCCAAGCCGTTGTCTGTATTGCTCGTTCACTTCGTATCCGATTGGAATCTATGCGGAGAAAGCAAAGACCTATATTGACACGCTCTGTAAGGAGTTAGCCTATGTGGCAGAACAGTATAAGCACAAACGGTTAGTGGCAATCTACATTGGCGGCGGAACGCCGACGTCGATCTCACATGAGCTGCTTGCAGTACTATTGAAGCAGATTCAAACCGTATTCCGGCTGCAGGAACCGGAGGTTGCCGATGGGCTTGTAGAGTTTACCGTGGAGGCAGGACGCCCGGACAGCATCACCCCGGAGAAACTTGCGGTGATGAAGGAATATGGCGTGACGCGGATCAGCATCAATCCACAGACGATGAATGACGAGACACTACGTACAATCGGGCGTGCGCACAATGCGACACAGGTGAAGGAAGCGTTTGCGATGGCACGGCAGGCAGGCTTTGATAATATCAACATGGATCTGATTGCGGGACTTCCGGGAGAAGACTTACACGCGATGAAACATACGTTAGAAGAAATCCGGGCATTGGCTCCGGAGAGCCTGACGGTACACTCTCTTGCAATTAAGCGCGCGGCGAATCTGAACCAGCAGATGGATGATTACAAATCCACGATCCATCATGATATGGACGCGATGCATACCGCGGCACAGGAGATGGCACAGACACTTGGCATGGATCCATATTATCTGTACCGGCAGAAGAATATCGGTGGTAATCTGGAAAATGTCGGATATGCGAAGCCAGGCTGTGAATGCTTATATAATATTTTGATTATGGAAGAAATGACAGATATCATTGCGGCGGGCGCAGGTGCGTCGACGAAGCTTGTCTATCATGCAGAAAATCGTGTGGAGCGGGTAGAAAACTGCAAATCTGTCGATGATTATATCAACCGTTTTGATGAAATGCTTGACCGAAAGCGCAAAGCGTTTTAAAATCGAACGAGAATGAATACAAGCGGGAGGAAAAAGATGGCAATGAAGAAGAAGCCGGTAACCGGCATGAAAGATATATTACCAAAGGAGATGGCAATCCGTGATTACTGCATCGCTTTAATCAAGGATACCTATAAGACATTTGGATTTAATTCGATGGAGACACCTTGTGTCGAGCACATCGAGAACCTGAACAGCAAGCAGGGCGGCGAGAATGAGAAGCTCATCTTCAAGATCTTAAAGCGTGGTGAGAAGCTGAAGATCGACGAGGCAAAGGAAGAGTTAGATCTTGTTGACGGCGGACTTCGTTATGATCTGACCGTGCCACTTTGCAGATATTATTCGAACAATGCGAACGAACTGCCAAGCCCGTTTAAGGCGTTACAGATGGGAAATGTATGGAGAGCTGACCGTCCACAGCGTGGCCGTTACAGACAGTTCATGCAGTGTGATATTGATATTTTAGGTGAGCCGACAATCTTAGCAGAGATCGAGCTGATTCTAGCGACAACGACATTGCTTGGCAAGCTGGATTTCAAGAACTTCACGATCCGTATCAATGACCGTCGTATCTTAAAGGCGATGGCAGCTTACAGCGGATTTGCGGAAGCCGATTATGATACTGTATTTATTATCCTCGATAAGATGGATAAGATCGGTTTGGATGGCGTCAAGGAAGAGCTTCTGAAGGAAGGCTATGCCGAGGATGCTGTGACAAAATATCTCGAACTGTTCGAGAAGGTGACAGCCGATATCAGCGGCGTACAGTATCTGAAGGAGACGCTTGGCGAGTTCTTACCAGACGAGGTTGCTGAGAACCTGAAGACGATCATCGACAGCGTTGAGAGTACAAAGAGCGCGGACTTCAAGATGGCATTTGATCCGACTCTGGTACGTGGTATGTCGTATTACACGGGTCCAATCTTTGAGATCTCAATGGATGAGTATGGCGGGTCGGTCGGCGGCGGCGGACGTTACGATGAGATGATCGGCAAATTCACCGGTCAGCCGACACCAGCGTGCGGATTCTCCATCGGATTCGAGCGAATCATCATGCTCTTGTTAGAGCGTGATTTCGAGGTGCCGGGAAGCAAGAACAAGACCGCATACTTAATCGACAAGAAGATGCCAAGCGACAAGCTGCTTAAGATCTTAGAGCAGGCAAAGCAGGCAAGAGCCGAGGGACAGATTGTGAATATCGCAATCATGAAGAAGAACAAGAAGTTCCAGAAGGATCAGATGATCACAGAGGGCTATACACAGTTTGAAGAATTTTATGCGGATTCTTTCGAGGGTTGATCGTAACTTATGATATGAAAATGCTCCCTATCCGGATTAGATAATTGTAAGCTCAGAATGTTGGAGATAGGAGTAGGTCTTTATAAATTAACTTAGACACAGGAGGCTATGAAAATGGCAGAGTCAATGCAGGGACTTCACAGAAGTCACAGATGTACAGAAGTAAATAATACGATGATTGGGAATACCGTCACCGTGATGGGATGGGTGCAGAAGAGCCGGAACAAAGGTGGAATCATCTTCGTCGATCTGCGTGATCGAAGTGGGATTCTGCAGGTGATCTTCGAGGAAGCAAACTGTGGTGCGGAGAGCTTCGCAAAGGCGGAGAAGCTTCGTTCCGAGTTTGTCGTTGCAATCACCGGTGAGGTTGCAAAGCGTGGCGGCGCAGTCAATGAGAACCTTGCAACCGGTGACATCGAAGTCATCGCGAAGGATATCCGTATCCTTGCAGAGGCAGATACACCACCATTCCCAATCGAGGAAAACAGCAAGACGAAGGAAGATCTTCGTCTGAAATACCGTTATCTGGATCTTCGTCGTCCGGACTTGCAGAAGAATATCATGATGCGTAGTAAGGTGACAACACTGGTTCGTTCCTTCATGGCAGATGAAGGATTTATCGAGATCGAGACACCGACACTTTGTAAGTCGACTCCAGAGGGTGCGCGTGATTATCTTGTACCAAGCCGTGTGCATCCGGGTGAGTTCTATGCGTTGCCACAGTCACCACAGATTTATAAGCAGCTGTTGATGTGCTCTGGCTACGACCGTTATTTCCAGATTGCACGCTGCTACCGTGATGAGGATCTGCGTGCCGACAGACAGCCGGAATTTACACAGATCGATATGGAGCTTTCGTTCGTGGATGTCGATGATGTTATCGATGTCAATGAGCGTCTGCTTGCAAAGCTGTTCAAGGATGTCATCGGTGTTGATGTACAGCTTCCAATCCAGCGTATGACCTACAAAGAGGCAATGGAGCGTTTCGGTTCCGATAAGCCGGATCTCCGTTTTGGTATGGAGCTTTGCGATGTGACAGATGTTGTGAAGGATTGTGAATTTGTCGTATTCAAGAATGCGATTGAAGCTGGAGGAAGCGTGCGCGGTATCAATGCCGAGGGACAGGGCGCAATGCCAAGAAAGAAGATCGATGCACTCGTTGATTTTGCAAAGGGCTATGGCGCAAAGGGTCTTGCATATATTGCAATCCATGAGGATGGAACGATGAAGTCGTCTTTCGCGAAGTTCATGAAGGATGAGGAGATGCAGGCGCTTGTTGCGAAGATGCATGGTAAGCCGGGCGATTTACTGCTCTTCGCAGCAGATAAGAGCAAACTTGTCTATGATGTGCTTGGTGCACTTCGTCTGGAAATCGCAAATCAGCTTGGACTTTTGAAGAAGGACGAATACCGTTTCGTATGGATCACAGAGTTCCCGTTGCTTGAGTGGAGCGAGGAGCTTGGCAGATATCAGGCAATGCACCATCCATTTACGATGCCAATGGAAGAGGATCTGCAGTATATCGAGTCTGATCCAGGCAGAGTACGTGCAAAGGCATACGATATCGTATTAAATGGTACAGAGATCGGTGGTGGTTCCGTGCGTATCCACCAGGATGATATCCAGGAAATGATGTTCAAGGCACTTGGATTCACGATGGAGCGTGCATACGACCAATTTGGATTCCTGTTAAATGCATTTAAGTATGGAGTACCGCCACATGCAGGACTTGCATACGGACTTGACCGTCTGGTTATGCTGATGGCACAGGAAGATTCTATTCGTGATGTTATCGCATTCCCAAAGGTAAAGGATGCTTCCTGCCTGATGAGCGAGGCACCAAATACCGTCGATGCAAAGCAGCTTGAAGAGCTTGGAATCTCGATTGTGAAGCCGGAAGCTGAGACAGAAGAATAAAGCATAATAAGAATAAAGCATAATAAGAAGATTACCGCATATGTATAGACTAAGGGAGACCGGAGTTTTGCATATGCGGTTTTTTGATCGGAAAAAAATCAGATTGTTGTTTGGATTTACCGTATTTTTAGTTTTGCTGATTCTGAATTGTGTGATGTATTGTAACAAAGCGGGGATGAAACGGGATTTGGTCGTTGTGATTGATGTCGGACATGGCGGCAATGATCCGGGTAAGATCGGCGTGGATAATGTAAAAGAAAAAGATGTGAATTTGCAGATTGCCCTATGCTTGAAAGCACAGTTACAGGCGCGGGGTGTGAAGGTAATCCTGACGCGCGAGGGGGATGTGTGTCTGGCAACGAATGGTGCGACGAACAAGAAAGTATCTGATATGCATAACCGGGTGAGCTTGATCAATGCGTCCGGCGCGGACTATATGATCAGTATCCACCAGAACAGCTACCCAGAGGCAGAGATTAGCGGACCGCAGGTATTTTATTATGGTTCATCGGAAATGTCGAAGAAACTGGCGGAAGCGATACAGGCGCAGTTGATCGTCGATTTGCAGCCACCGAAGGAACGGGAGATTAAGACGGGCAATGATCTGTATATCCTGAAAAACAGTCAATGCCCGGGCGTAATCGTAGAGTGTGGATTCCTGAGCAATCCGACAGAATGCGAGAACTTGCAGAATCCACAATATCAGCAGGCGGTTGCGGCAGCGATTGCACGCGCCGTCTGCAATTTATAATTCGACGGTGAAACAGATCCATGTATGTTCATGGAATGTCTCGTTGTCCAGATAGATTTTGCCATTGTAATGATCGACCAATTTTTTCAGATTCGGCAGACCTTGTCCGCGGGAGGTGCGTACTTCTGCGGACGTTTTGGTAGAATAGCCACGGACAAACATTTTCTTGCGCAGCTCTGAAGAAATCTCCCCTCCTTCGTTCTTTGTCTGAATTCGGACGTGATCGTTCCGGCTGTCAAGAATCAGCGAGAATGTATGTCCGGGTTCTGTCGCTTCAATCGCATTGTCAATTAGAATACCCAAGATGCGGATCAGATCGTACTCTGGAACCGGCGTGATTAGGGAACGGTTCTTGATTTTGACCGAGATCAGCCTGCCCTTTTGCTCCGCTTCTTTGATCTTACTAAATACAAATCCAGCAACAACCGGAAGATTGATCTTCAAAAGCTCAGATTCATTGAACTCTTCTTCCAGAAAGGTCGAATAATTCGCGATCGCGTCACTTAACGAATCATAATCTTTGTAAGTATATGGCAGCATGCGGATTGCATTCATCTGATTGTTGAAATCGTGTTGCTTGCCTAGGATGTCAGAAATCAGATCGTGTGCCATTGGTTCATAGGTCTGATAATCTTTGATATCCTGCTGTTGGATTGTGATTGTGCGTTGCTGGTTTAATACCATAATGTCAGCGACCAGCAGGATGACCATGAATGTCATCGTCAAAGGAAGAACTTGGATTGCGTCGATAGAGTCAATTTTAAAGAGTGCAATCGAAACCAAATAAAGCAGAAAAACATAGGATAGTACAAGCTTGACAATAAGATTTCCGCTATTGATAAAATTGTATAACCGATCCAGTGGTAATAATGATATGAGAATACAAATTGCGCAGATAACACAGGTTACAATCAGTTCATTCGTGGTATTGGAAGAGGTAGACATTGAGTTAGGCAAGATGATAGCTGTGACCGCTTCAATCAAACCATATCCAACATAACTGAACAAAAATGGAAAAATGCCAGAGGAAAAGGAAATATGGATAATAAAACAATAGGATAGTAAGGATATAGGCAATGATATAAACCAGCCAAATACATTTGGCATAAAAGTGAAGAAAAAGTTATTTGCAATTCCACAAAGTGGCAAAAATAATAGTAATGGAGAGAGTAAAGATTTTTTCTTTTTGCCTAAGAAAGAACGGACTAATAATAATTCTGCGGTTGCTTCTATTGTATAAGTACAACTAGAAATTATAAAAGTTTTCATGTAATCCAAATCCCCTTTTGTTTTGTAATCATTATAAGAGTATTGAAGGAAATATGTCAATTGATATGTAATAATCGAATTGAGAAGGAAATTGTGTAAAGAAAAGAAAGATGTTGTCTATTCCCCACGAAATGTCGTTCGTTCCAAACCTATTGCGCATTTATTTTAATCATGTTAAGAATAATATAGAAATTCATTCGGGGATGGATTTCAAAGAATATTCTTTCAGAAGGAGGAGATGTGTGATGAAGGATATGAAGAAAGCGGTTGCTGCGCAGTTGGAGGATTTGACAGATGTAATCTTGACTCTTACAGGATGCAAACATATTTGGGGAGAGGTGGAGCTTCCTGATTGTATGAGAGTCGAGATGGGATCAGAATCGGAGAACTAGTACATCAACCAATAACACTTGGGGGTATCCGTTGTGCGCGCTTTTGACGGATATCCCATTTGTTAAAAAGCACATGGAGAACATAAGACAGGGGATGAATTATGAGTATCAATCATAGGATAGGGGAGCATGTGACACGGTATCTCGTGGGACGTGACTATGATGTGGCAGATGTGCAGTGTGCAAAAGTATGCTATGCAGTAGAATCAATTGTGGGAGATTTGCAAAAAGATCTTGTTCTATTTGTTATCTTTGCAGTATCTGGATTTTTCCGGGAATTTTTGTTTTGCTTTGTGACGGTCAATCTGGTTCGCCGGTTTCTGGGCGGTATCCATATGAAAACAAATATTGGGTGTACAGTTGCTTCGGTCAGTGTGTACGTGATCGCAGTGGCGGGCGGTGTACATGTCATATTTCCATATCCGGTCGTAGCGGGATTGTTGCTGTTTACGATGTATCTGATGGCGACGATTGCACCATTACCATCGCCAAATCGACCGGTTTACAAGGGAGAACGAAAAAAGAAGATTCAACAAAAAGGCTTGATCGGACTAGGCGTATTGAGTATCTGTTCGGTGATCTACCCTGCTTGTTCCACATTTATTGCATGGATTTTGATTTTACAGATTGTGGAGGTAGGAGTTGTAGTGATGAGAGAAAACTATTTGAATTATAAGGATATGGATGCGCCGCCGTCGATGTCGGAGGAGGCGGAAAAGCTATTTATGGAATGTACGCGGAATTATGAAGCACGAATGAATGGCTTGCTTCATTATCCGACGGAGTTTCGCTCTATGACGCGAAAAGAACGAACCAGCGCATTTAAAGGCTTTACGGATCAGGAAAAAGATGCAGTGATGAATCTTATGACAGACGAACAGAAGGAACGATTGGTTCAGGATATCCGTTATCAGGCGGTGCTTGATTTCAGACGTGGGAAATAACTAGCAGGGACTGAAAGTGCTTTGGTAAAATATTTTCAGTCCCTGCTAATTATCTTTTTGACATAATCTTTATATTTACGTCCAACGGGTGTCGAGATATTGTGATTCCCCAGATAGAGAAGCGCGTTGGTCGGATCGTAAGAGTTCACATAATCACTGTTTACAATAAAGCTTCGATGGCTTTGGATGAAATTCGGCGGAAGCTGTGCAATCAGTTCTTTCAGACGGATACCGCTTGTGTTGATCACATTGCTTTCCTCATAGATCGTCAGGTTCTTGCCAGCCGCTTCGATATACAGGATCTTTTCTGGAAGAACGCGAAAATAAATACCATTGACATCGCGTAGTTCTATGGGCGTAACGTCCAGAAAACGATTGTGGATCAGCTTGTCGATGGTATATAACAAATCTTCTTTCTTATAGGGCTTTACCAGAAAATCATAACAATTCGTTGCATGTATTGCACGTGGTGCATCCATGGAATATGCAGTCAGATACAGGATTGGTGTTTTTGCATACCGCTGCATGGAACGAATCTGTGTTCCAAGTGCGATACCATCCTGCTCGGACTCGTCATCTCCAAGAGAGATATCCAATAGGAATAGTTGGATTTTGTTTGCGCGCATCAATTGGGTTGCCTGCTGGTAATTGGTTGCTTTTATGCAATTCATATGATCGTATTTTTCGAGCAGGATGGATTCGATGCCATCTAACTGTTCCTGATCATCTTCTACTATTAAAACATCCATGAAGGAGCTCCTTTCACACGACTGTACATTATAAATACGGCGTGATTTGAATGTCAATCTTTTTTCGATGCTGATGGAAAACTCGGTAAAGAACATGCTAAAAACATACAAAATATGACAGAAGCGTTTGCTTTTTTATAGAAAAAGCGTTATGATACAAATAGTATTGGAATGTCTGGATTGGACAAAATTGGAGGGTATATATATGAACATAGCAGCAATCGGAAATTCAAATCTGACGCTGGCAGTCAGTGATACCGGAAGTATGAATGCCATTGATATGGCGATGCTTAAAAAATCACTGGATGCGGTGGAGACAAATGGTGCGATGATTACACAGATGATGGAACAGTCTGTGAATCCAAACATCGGTGCAAACATTGATATCCGTTTATAAATGATATGATAAGTCCTGCATTTTGCGTGCAGGACTTTTTCTTTTGAATCAACGTCAAATAAATGTAAAATATGATAATTCCACGTCTTGTTTTTCATATAGCTATCGCGTACAATGCATTTTAGTTTTGTTCATTTTTATTTAAGATAAGAGGTATAAGATGAAGACGAAGATGACGTCCAAAGAGCGGCTTCCGTTGATCGGAATGACTGTCTCAGCATTTATTTTTAATACATCCGAGTTTATGCCAATCGGTCTGCTGACTGATATTGCAAATAGCTTTTCAATTTCTGAGGCGAAGGCGGGCATGTTGATCACGGTATATTCGTGGATCGTTATGTTGCTTTCCCTGCCGCTCATGCTGCTCGTGAGCAAGATTGATTATAAGAAGTTATTTATGGGAACGGTTGCATTGTTCGGAATCTGTCAGGTGTTGACCGTGTTGTCAAACAGCTACGGCATGCTGATGGCGTCCCGAATCGGTGTAGCCTGTGCACACGCGATTTTCTGGTCAATCGCGTCTCCGATTGCAGTGCGTATGGCGTCAGAAGAACATCAGTCCAAAGCACTCAGTATGGTCGTGACAGGTACTTCGGTTGCGACGATTGCAGGACTTCCGCTTGGAAAAATGATTGGACATTATGCAGGATGGAGAATCGCCTTTTTGATCGTGGCAATCATCACATTCGTTGTTTTGGCATATATGGCATTCCTGTTCCCGAAGATGGAGTGTGGCGAGCCGTTCCGTGTGAAGCAGTTGCCAGAACTATTTAAGAATCGTGCACTTGTCTGCATCTATATTCAGACATTTTTGTTTGTAGTGGGCTATTATACGAGCTATAGTTATATCGATCCGTTCCTGCAGCAGGTCGCACACATGGGAAATAGTACAGTCACCATTACATTGTTTGTGTTTGGTGCCGCAGGATTGCTCGGCAGTCTTCTGTTCTCGAAATTCTATGACAAATACCGGCATGGATTTTTACGCACGGTGATGATTTCGTTGGCGGTTGAACTGTTATTGCTGCTTCCTGCAGCAGGACAGCCGGGATTTATAATGGCGCTTTGTGCTTTATGGGGCATTACAGTACTTGTATTTAATGTATCGTTCCAGTCAGAGACGATCCGCTGTACGGATGAACAGTCCTCGTCGGTTGCAATGTCGATTTTTTCCGGTATCTTTAATTTCGGTATCGGCGCAGGCAGCTTCCTTGGTGGAATTGTGTGCGATAAGGGACAGATTGTACATATTGGATTTGTTGGAGCTGCATTTGCGGTAATTTCGGTTCTGTTCTTCCTGGTGTGCATGTCCAAGAATCTGGTAGAGAATAAGTAAGATTGACTGTTCTTTTTTTGAAATGAGATATCATGTAAGCGGTTGTATCACAGATACAATCGCTTATTTTATGTGAATATATGGTAGTAAAGCAGCTCAGTAAGGCAGCAGCAGAAGAAGGGGCCTCCAGAGTAGCAGGTATAATGGCGGGAAATGGCGCAGGATATCCTGCGCCGTTTTCTATATATTGTATTTCTAAAGTCAAAAACTCAATATCGTGTATCAAATATTTCGAAATGTTACAAAGTGTAACAATTTTATGTGAACCATTAAAAAGAATAGGTTTACAGAAAATGAAATCGAAAAATACTCAAAAACGTAGCGAAAATGCGAAGAATTTGTAAACTTTTGAAAAAACATACAAAAACTGGTTGACAATAATATTACAGGTTGCTATAATGGGCAATGTAATAAGTTGTAACATATTTGTAACAAATTGGAGGTAAGAACATGAAAAGACCATCCGTAAAGTGGTTGGCTGTAGCGGCGGTAGGTTGCATTTTCGCTTCGTCCATGGGTACATACACATATACCGCGTTGGCAGACGAGTTTGTATATACCGATGCTAACGTCAGTATAACATCAATCGTAGATCACTATATTGAAGAAAATGGTGGAGACGTATTTACAGCTGATGCAACTCCAGAGGATGCAACAGCACCGGCTGCAGTTGTTGCAGAGGCAACAGCAACCGACGCAGTAGCAACAGGCGAGATTCAGGAGATTGCAAAGGTAACAGGAGAAATCGCAGAAGTTCCTTCCGAGGAAACAACGGAGGCACCGGCAACGGAAGAGCCAACGACAGAAGCACCTGTACAGGAAGCATCTGAGGCGGCAGCATCACCGGTTATGGATTTCACAGGAAAGGCAATCGTCACAGCATCTGGTTCCGTAAATATTCGTCAGTCTGGTGATGTGAATGCAGCAAAGGTTGGAACGATTGATGCAGGCGGACTTGTAAACATCGTAGAAAAAGGTGATACATGGTCCCATATCACATCAGGAAATGTAGATGGATATATCAGAAATGATTTGTTAGCATTTGAAGGGGATGCAGCAAGCTATGCAAGTGCAAATCTCTCGAAGGTTGCAGTTGTAAATACAGCAGCATTGAAGCTTCGTAGTGCAGCAAGCACAGACAGCGAGAGCATCACACTTCTGGCACAGGGAGAATCTTATCCGATCGTAGAGACAGGAGATGCGTGGACAAAAATCCAGCTTGACACTGTGACAGGATATGTAAAGAATGAGTACATAACTATTTCTTATAATATGCCAACAGCAAAGGCAGTAAGTGCACCGGCACAGGATACAACGACAACGGAAGCGCCAACAACGGAAGCTCCTACGACAGAGGCTCCTACAACAGAAGCACCAGTGACAGAAGCTCCAACCTCAGATCTTGGACAGCAGATTGCAAACTTTGCATGTCAGTTCGTTGGAAACCCATATGTATGGGGCGGCACAAGCCTGACAAACGGAGCGGATTGTTCCGGATTCGTACAGAGTGTATATAAGAACTTTGGATATTCACTTCCTCGTACATGTACACCACAGAGTAATGCAGGTACAGCAGTCAGCCTTGCAGCATTGGCACCTGGTGATCTGGTATTCTACGATCACGGTACAGGTTCCTGTGAGCACGTAGGTATCTATATTGGAAATGGACAGATCGTACATGCAAGCAGCAACCGTACAGGAATCAAGATCTCAAATGTAAATTACAGTACACCATTTAAGGCTTGCAGAATTGTAAATTAGGAAATTAGTAATACTTTCTATAATGTGTTTGAAAGGGCATTTTCGGTAAGAATCGGAGGTGCCCTTTTCCGTTATCAAAAAAATGTGAATTTTTGTATATTTTGACGAAAAATCACTTCCCAAACAGGGGTTGGGTGTGCTATAATACTAAACATAGAAAGTACATGTGCTTCACGCACATTTTTTATTTTCTATAGTTCGACGTAAAGGAGCTGGGGCATATGAATTACATCATAAGTGGAAAGAACATTGAGGTTACAGACGCACTGAAGCAGGCGATTTACGAGAAGCTTGAGAGAATCGAGAAGTTCTTCGGTGAAGACACAGCAGCACAGGTTACACTTTCGGTAGATAAGGATCGTCAGAAGATTGAGGTTACGATCCCGATGAAGGGACATACGATTCGTGCAGAACAGGCGAGCGATAATATGTATGTATCCATCGATTTGGTTGTGGAGATTATCGAACGTCAGGTAACACGCCATAAGAAGCGTATTTTGGACAAGGAACAGAATTCCGGTTATATCAATAACGATTTCTTCGATGTAGAAGGACTTGAGGATGAGGATGTCCAGATTATTCGTAGCAAGAAGGTTGTGTTAGAGCCTATGTATCCGGAGGATGCATGCATCCAGATGGATCTGCTTGGACATAATTTCTTCGTATTCCGTAACGCAGAGACAGACAAGGTAAATGTAGTCTACAAGCGTAGAGGCAATACATTCGGATTGATCGAGCCAGAATTTTAACAGTTTCAGTTATGTATAGAGGGTTATGAAAAAACGGTATCCCGGAGACGAAGGTCTCCGGGATATTTGTTATTATAGGATATTTTCTATAGGGGAATGGTATTTCTGACATGGAAACTTCTTGCGTTACCTACCATTTAATGTTATATTACAAGTTGTGGTATTAGAATGAGTTACGCTCAGGGAGGTAAGAAATGAGCTTATTTGAAAAAGTGTTTGGAACACATAGCGATAAAGAGCTAAAGAAAATATATCCGATTGTAGATAAGATCGAAGCGCTGGATTCAACCATGCAGGCGTTAAGTGATGAAGAGCTGAAGGCAAAGACACCAGAGTTCAAGGAACGTCTTGAAAAGGGCGAGACACTGGATGATCTGCTTCCAGAAGCATTTGCCGTTGTCCGTGAGGCAGCAGACCGTGTTCTTCATATGAAGCATTACCGCGTGCAGCTGATCGGTGGTATCCTGCTGCATCAGGGACGTATCCCGGAGATGCGTACTGGTGAAGGTAAGACATTGGTTTCTACACTTCCTGCATATTTGAATGCGCTCGAAGGAAAGGGTGTTCATATCGTAACTGTCAACGACTATCTGGCAAAGCGTGATGCCGAGTGGATGGGACAGGTACACGAATTCCTCGGACTGACGGTAGGTGTGATCTTAAACAGTGATAAAAACGATGCAAGACGTGCCGCTTATAACTGCGACATTACATATGTTACAAATAACGAGCTTGGTTTCGATTACCTGCGTGACAATATGGTTATTTACAAGGAGCAGCTTGTACAGCGTGATCTGCATTATGCGATCGTCGATGAGGTCGATTCTGTATTGATTGATGAGGCACGTACCCCATTGATTATTTCCGGACAGAGCGGAAAGTCTACCGATCTGTACAAGATGTGCGATTATCTGGCACGCCGTATGAAGCGTGGTACTGCTTCGATGGAAATCAGTAAGCTCGATGCCATCATGGGTACAGAGATCGAGGAAGATGGAGATTACTTAGTTGATGAGAAAGACAAGCAGGTTGTACTGACTGCACAGGGTGTCAAGGAAGTTGAGCAGTTCTTCCATATCGACAACTTCTCAGATGCAGATAATATTGATATCCAGCACAACATGATCATGGCATTGCGTGCACATGCGCTCATGTTCCGTGATAAAGATTACGTTGTTAAGGATGACGAGGTTTTGATCGTCGATGAGTTTACCGGACGTATCATGCCGGGACGTCGCTTCTCAGACGGTCTGCATCAGGCGATTGAGGCAAAGGAAAACGTAAAGGTAAAACGTGAGAGCCGTACACTGGCAACGATTACTTTCCAGAACTTCTTCAACAAATATAAGAAGAAGGCAGGTATGACAGGTACTGCTTTGACAGAGGAAGAAGAGTTCCGTGAGATCTACGGCATGGACGTTGTCGTTGTTCCGACAAATCTGCCGGTACAGCGTATTGATCATCACGATTCTATATTTAAGACAAAGAAAGAAAAACTGAACGCAATCGTACAGGCGGTTGTGGAAGCACATGACAAGGGACAGCCGGTACTGGTTGGTACAATCACGATTGATGCATCCGAGGAACTGAGCCGCATGCTCACAAAACGTGGCATCCAGCACAAGGTATTGAATGCGAAGTTCCATGAGTTAGAGGCTGAGATCGTTGCCGATGCCGGACAGCGCGGTGCAGTTACGATCGCAACCAACATGGCTGGCCGTGGTACCGATATCAAGCTTGGCGAGTTCTGCCACGCCCTCGCCAAGCTTGATATCGCAACCAACATGGCTGGCCGTGGTACCGATATCAAGCTTGGCGAGGGCGTGGCAGAACTCGGTGGTCTGAAGATCATCGGTACAGAGCGTCATGAGTCCCGTCGAATTGATAACCAGCTGCGTGGTCGTGCCGGACGTCAGGGCGATCCGGGTGAGTCCAAGTTCTATCTGTCTCTGGACGACGATCTGATGCGTCTGTTCGGTTCCGAGAAGGTAAAGGCAGTTTACGATGCATTGAAGATTCCAGAGGGCGAGGAGATCCAGCATAAGACAATCTCCAAGTTCGTAGAGAAAGCACAGATGAAGATCGAAAGTAACAACTTCGCAATCCGTAAGAATCTGATGGAATACGATCAGGTCAACAATGACCAGCGTGAAGTTATTTACGCAGAGCGTCGCCGTGTATTGGATGGCGAGAATATGCGTGATGTAATCTTCAAGTTTATTCAGGATACGGTTGAGAGTTATATTGATAAGACGTGTTCGGCTGACCTTGCTCCAAGTGAGTGGCAGATTGGCGAGCTGAACCAGCTTTTGATTCCGATTATTCCGATGGAGCCAATTGAGCTGACAGAGGAGGAGAAGAAATCTGGCAAGCTGGATAAGTTCAAGCAGAGAATCAAGGAAGAAGCAGCCAAGGTATACGAAGCGAAGGAAGCTGAGTTCCCAGAGCCAGAGCATTTCCGTGAGATCGAGCGTGTCGTACTGTTGAAGGTCATCGACAAGAAATGGATGGCACACTTGGACGACATGACACAGCTTCGTCAGGGTATTACCTTGCAGGCATACGGCAGCAAGGACCCGGTTGTTGAGTACAAGTTTGCCGGTTTCGATATGTTCAATGAGATGACAGCATCTATCCGAGAGGATACGGTTCGTATGCTGCTCCATGTGAAGATCGAGCAGAAGGTAGAGCGTGAAGAGGTTGCGAAGGTAACCGGAACGAACAAGGACGATTCTGTAAAGAAAGGACCAGTCCGCCGCGAGAGCGCAAAGATTGGTCGTAACGATCCATGTCCTTGTGGCAGCGGTAAGAAATACAAGATGTGCTGCGGCCGTAACCTGTAAGGAGTTAGGAAACATTTGAATCATAATGTTTTGGATAGAATGTAGGTAAGTAAGGATAGATATGTAGATGGAGTTGGCACCATATACAATTCTAAAGCAGACCATTGGAACACGTTGGTACTTAACAAATTGTGCCAGCTTGCTGGTACAATGCGTTTAGTACCACTACGTGTGGAAGTGAGCGAGAGCGTGTCTGCGTAGAATTGTATATGGTACCAACTCCGTGAGATAGCGTATATTATGAGAGGTGGTGACGGAAGTGATAGAGTTAGATCAGTTTCGCTATACTTTAAACGAATACAAAACTCCACTTGCGGAAGTGAGGGATTCACTTTGACATCGCTGGCAAGCAGTTACGCATTAAACAGCTAGAACCGATGCTGGAACAGCCGGGATTCTGGGATGATGTAGAACATAGTCAGCAGGTGATGAAGGAATTAAAGAATTTGAAAGATACGATCGAGGAATTTGAAACGCTTTCGAACCAGTATGAAGATATTGGGACTTTAATCGAGATGGCGGAGGAAGAAAATGATGCAAGTCTTGTCGAAGAAATTGGAAATGAGCTTGCGTCCTTTGAAGAGAAATTCGAAGAGTTCCGTATCGATACGTTGCTTTCAGAAGAATATGATGCCAACAACGCAATCGTGACGATTCACGCGGGCGTCGGCGGTACAGAAGCGTGCGACTGGGCACAGATGTTATATCGTATGTATACGCGGTTTGCGGAAAAGAAAGGTTTCTCGGTAGAAGTTCTCGACTATCTGGATGGTGAGGAAGCGGGTATTAAATCCGTGACATTTCAGGTAAATGGAGAAAATGCCTACGGCTATCTGAAATCAGAAAAAGGTGTGCACCGTCTGGTGCGTATCTCGCCGTTCAATGCGGCGGGAAAGAGACAGACCTCTTTTGTATCCTGCGATGTTATGCCGGATATCAAGAAGGATCTGGATGTAGAGATCAATGACGATGAGATCCGTATTGATACTTATCGAAGCAGTGGTGCCGGCGGTCAGCATATCAACAAGACATCATCTGCCATCCGTATCACACATTTCCCGACAGGAATCGTGGTACAGTGTCAGAATGAAC
>ERZ773208.282-NODE-282-length-49900-cov-9.998375_pt1 | contig 49900 bp, 69 predicted proteins | sample MGYA00581006_ERZ773208 | MGnify/ENA primary metagenome ERZ773208 (study PRJEB29015, sample SAMEA2737793) | human gut metagenome | biome: human gut; feature: human-associated habitat; material: faeces | place: China | collected 2012 ... | reverse complement strand
CAATTATTGATGAAGTAACATGGAATGCTACTAGAAATGTTTTAGTAAAAAACAAGCATTCTAACTATGGAGAATATATTCATTTGTTTTCTGGTTTAGTAAAATGCCCTATTTGTGGTGAGATAATGTCATCATCAGAATCTTTTAAATATCCTAACGGAAAGCAAAAAGTTTATTACCATTTAAGATGTAAAAATCATAATTGTAGTGGATTTGGGCTTCATTATAATACTGAAAAAATAGAAACAAAATTAAAACAAGTATTAGAAGAATTAACACTATTTATGCTTTCTATGGATAATGAAATTATAACTTGTAATTCTACCAAAAGTGATAATGTAAAAGATATAGAAAAAGCAATCGAAAAATTAAAATTACAGGAAAAAAGATTAGTAGATTTATATTTAAGTTCTAATTTAGATGTCGAAACAATTAATCATAAAAATGATGTTATCAAAAAGGAAATTGATAAACTAAATCAAATGAAAGTAAGACTTGATCCAGATAATAATTCTAAAGAATATACAATAGAACTTGTTAAAAAATTAGATTGTACCGAAGAAAATGATACTTTGTTTTTTACTAATATAAAAAGTATTGGATTTACTTTTCTTTATGATTTATTATCAAGAGAAACTAAAAGAGATATGATTCATAGACTTATATCTATGATAGAAATTAAAAGAGATAAAAACTACAATATTGAAATAAAAGATATAAAATTTACAGAAGAATTTATAACTAAAAGCAGTAAAGAGTATTTAAAATATCTTAATAATATTATGAATGACAATAATATTGGAATTAAATTTCATAAAGAAATTGATGAAAGTGAATTAAAAAATATGGAATCGAATTATGATATTTTATCAATTATGAAGATGAAAAACAAAGAATATTCTAATAAATTTTTAGAAGAATTTATTACTAAATCACAAGAACATTTATATATCGATGGCATTGTCAGTTGTCCATATATTGAAGGAAATACTATTAAAGATGTTTTGATATTAGTACCTAAAAATGAATTAATTAACACTATTTAAAGAAGAAAGGAATGATAAAAATGAAAGTTACTTATACGAGAAAAGGAGATTATTTATTACCAGATTTATATTTAGAAAAAGGCGAAAATTATGGAAGGCTTGGAAGATATGGAATATTAAGATTACACTTTATTGCACAAAACAAGAAGGCACTTTATGAAACATTATTGATGACAAATAAATTAACTCATCATCTTCTTTTAGTCAGTGATTCTTGTGAGAGTTCTTATAAAGAACTAATGGAAAATTATATTAAAAATGATGAAAGACTGTCTGAAAAAAGCAAAGAATTAAATCCATTGGAATGGACAAAATTAATGAATAGCTATAAAAATACAGCAGAAGAAATTGTCTTAAATGAATATGTTTTTATATAAAGAATCTTCAAAAAAGAGGAAAAAATTATCAAAATAATTTAATCCTCTTTTTATGTTTTTCTTAATTTTGGAGTAATATTCTTGTCTAGCCAGCACTGAATTTGTACTCCTGCACAAATTCTTATATGGGAAATTCCCATACCCTTAGGTATCTTTATACAAATAATTTTGGTTTATTAAATTTTATATATAACCTTAAATAAGTTGCTCTAACAATTCTATCAATTCCACATACAAAACTTAAACCTATTAATCCAATATTATATTTTTTGATCAAATAGCATAAAGGTACTCTCACACATATACCACCTATAAAAGCCATCAAACTTATAGCTTTAGTATTTCTGTTAGCAGATAAATATGCTCGATAATTACATCCTGCTACAGTTGCTACAAATTCTATTGAATATATCCATATATATGGATTACAAGAATTCCAAGGAATACTTTTCCCTAAAAGTAAATATAGCGGATATATAAATATTGGAACAAATATTATTGCAAAGAAATTACCATATAATCCAACCATGTCGACTTTTTTTAGAAGATTATTTGTTTTATTGTTAATGTCATTTGAATATTCTACTAATAGGCCGGAATAGTATCCTTCAATTATTTCACATAATGTATTAACTATTGTTCCACATACGCAATGAATAGCATAAATATTAGTACCAAAAGAACTTGCTACACGTGTATAATATATATTAACTATTCTTTGAATAATTTTATTAAATATTAGATCCTTTGCAAAATATAATATTTGTTTTATATAGTATAAACTACTGCTATACCATTTATATTTAGAAAATAATAACAATAATAAAGTATTAATAAATTGAGATATTATTGTTGCTACATATATTCCGATTTCATTATATCCTAATTTTATGCTTATATAATCTCCTGCTATATTTATTAAAGAAGAAGTAACTATAGAGATCCATATTTTATTTGTTTTATTATTAATTTTTAGTATATTTTTAGGAACATAGCTTATTGCTAATAAAGGTAATTGTATTGCTTTTAATTTTAATATTATAGTTAATATTTCTCTTGCGTCATTTTCTAAATTATAAACATATGTTATTTGTCTTGAAAAAGTAAAAATTAATACAGAAATTATAAAAGAACTGATTAATTCTATTAACATTGCAGAACTATTAATTCTTTTAGAATTTTCTTTATCTCTAGCTAGCACTATTGCATGAGCATTACTTATACAAGTTTGAATAGTATTAATTGCCCAATTTAAAGTAATAAAAGAAGAAAATACAATTATAGCAGTTTTTCCTATAGAATTAGACATAGATTTATCTATAGTAACTAATAATGTATTTGTAAACTCAACTAGTATATATGGCAAAACAAATAAGAATGTCTTAAAAATATTTTTATTAAATTTTTGTTTCATTTTTTTCTCCATTACATGTTTTTATAAACTCTTCAAATATTTTATTATGGTCTTTGTTAACTTTATATAAGCTTTCTGGATGAAATCTAAAGGCCACATAAAAAGTTTTATCAGGTGATTCAACTCCATCAATATACCCATCTTCACATATACAATTTACTATTAAATTTGGATGTGTATCTATTGTTTTTTTATGCCTAGAATTAACTTCAATTTCTTCTTTTTCTATAATTTTTGAAAATTTTGTATTATTAATTAATCTTACAGAATGTACATATAAATCATTCGTATTATGTTTTTCAGGATTTTCTATTAGTTTAGTTGTTCCTCCTAGTGCTCTAACCATAACGTTTTGACCACAGCAAATACCAAGAGTTGGTATATTATTCTCATAGCAATATTTAGCTACTATCATTTCATAATTGTCACAAGCTCCTCCACCTTGAAATAATATTCCATCACATAAATTTATTTGAGCAATTAAATTATTATATTCATCTTTAGATAAATTATTTTTCCATTTATCTTCAACATCAATTTTTTCATCTTTTGGTAATATTATACCTATTGCTATACCTCCATTATCAAAAATAGCTTGCTTTATTTCATCTCTTATAAACATATTTGGTCTTATTTCATCTTTTAAAAAATGTTTTGAAACTATACCAATAATTGGTTTTTTATTTAAATTCATATTTACTCCACCTATCATATAAAAGTAATAACTTGATTTAGTATACAATAAAATACAAAAAAATCCAATATTTTCTTGAAAAAAGTATAATAATTCATATATAATATTTTTAGAAAGAGAACTTAGTTCGTAAGCTGTATCTTAACCGCTCCAAATAGTATTTAAAAACCTTATATAATATAAGGTTTTTTATTTTTTGTACTCTGAAAATACTTTCACATATTTGTTAAGATGTCTTGATTGGAAAATTAATTATTCTTCTTTTTACCATTGCTCAGAAGAAAATATAACTTCATGCGTTTTTTTATTGAAAGTGGCAATTATATAATTACCATGATTACAATATCCAGAATTATCACAATCTCCATCCATTAAGTATATTGTATAATCATTTGTATTTTTATCATGTGCTGGTGTATTATTAAATACTCCTGATAATAATCCTTTTTTATCTGTGTATTCATCTATATGCCCAATCCATATGGCCTTATTTTTATATTTCTTCATAAATATTTCATTTGTCATTTTATTATCAATATAATATAATGAATAAATAGTTCCACCCTGAGATATACCTATTGAATGAACAAATTTAATATTTTCAGTATTATTTGGTATTTTATTTGGGAATTTTTCTTTTAAATTTGATGTCCGAATATAGTAATTGTAATAATTAGGATTTATAACTGGATTAAGTGATTGTAATATAATACATAAAAATGTTGCGATAAAATAATATCCAATTAATAAAATACTTAAAATAATTGTTATTACTCTTATAACTATTTTATATTTTTCTTTGTGGTAATATGAAAATATTGTAATTAATAAAAATATTAAAAAAGGTAAGAAACTAATAAGCATAATTATTAACTGTTCTTTGATTGCAATACCAATTGCTATTAAACAAAAAATTAAACAACCTATTAAAAAGGTAAGTATACATAAAATTATTTTAAATATATTTTGTTTGAAAAAGTCATTGATTTTCATTATTTTTCTCCTTATTTTTTAAGTAGTAACATACATAAAAAATCATCATTCCAAGAGTACATAATATTAAATCATCTATATCTAATACACCAACTTTAAAAACAAATTGAAATAATTCTATTAATAATATAATCAAAAATGATATTATAAAATTTAGTGAAATTTTTCTTATTTTAAATAACTCTATTAAAAAATATTCTAGTGGCATGAATACAAATAAATTTCCAAATATATTTATAATAATAGAGTAGGTATTTTCATTTTTTAATATATTTCTTATAGATTTAAAAGGAATTAGATTATAATTATTAACAACATTATATCTTGCAAAAAAGACCATATTAAATATCAAAATAATGTAGTAAATAAATATTATTGTTTGTGATAATTTTTTTATTTTATTTTTATCTTCTATTTTTTCTACATAATTATTACTATATATTTTATTTCCAATAAATATAAATAGAGAAGCAATAACTATTATTGATAATCTAATGAAATAGTTAATTTCTATATTTGGATTATATTCAAATTTTAAATAGAATAAAAATATTAATATGGATAATATATAAAATAAGATAATTAATTTAAATTGAAAATTATATTTGTATTTCTTTGATTTTTCATTATATTCAATTACTTTTTCTATATTATTTTCTTCCCCATTTAATAGTTCAGATACATCTATATTAAGTTCTTTCGAAAGAGGAATTAATAAAGATATATCAGGAGTACCTCTTCCGGTTTCCCATCTTGAAACTGCTTTTTCTGTAACAAATAATTTATTTGCTAATTCAGTTTGAGTCATTCCAAGACTCTTTCTTTTTTTCTTGATTAAACTAGATATTTTATTTAGATTCATTTATACCACCAACCAATCTACATTTATGCTTTTTTAAATAATTATCGTAATCATATTTTTTAACTTCGTTTTGTTCATTATACGTTATATGTATTATATCATTTATATTTAAAAAGTCATAATGTTTGCCTATACTATAATGAAAAACATCACCAGCACTATTTGAATAAGAATATATTTCATAATTTTTATTACAATAATAATGAGTATCTTCATATATTTTATTCATATATACATCTTCATCTAATTCAGTACCAAATTCTAATAAGAATACAAATAATAAAGGTAAAAAATATGTTAGTGTAATTATTAAAATAAAAATTGAAATAGTTTTAATAAGGTTGCTTTCTTGAAAACCAATTATACATAAAATAATAATATTAGAAAGCGCAAAAAAGAATTGTAACTGATTTCTTGATTTAACAATGGTAAATATATAGATAATAAGTATTATTTTTCTAAAACCAATTTTCTTATTTAAAATGAATAATATAATAGAATTAATAATTATAAGTGAAATCATAAACAATTTATATAATGAACCCCTTATTTTTAAACTTTCAAATATTATGTTATACGTAATAAAAAATAATGCCATGATGAAAAAATAATAATTAGTATAATTTTTGTTCATAAGAATTCCTTCTTTCAAAAACAATGGTATTATAAATTTATAAATATGTCACCCTATGAATCGTAGGATTAAATAAATCTAACTATATAAAAATAAATTACATAAAAAAATAGTATACTCTAAGTACACTATTTAGTCTTTAAATACTTTTTTTAGTAATGGTTTTAACAGTTCATAAATTATAAATGAAAAACTATTTATTAAAAATACAATTAATACTAAACTTGGTTTAATACTTTCAACACTTATTATTTTACCAAGAGGAGTCATAAATACTAGAAGTTCAATTAATGTTATTATAGTTAGTCCAATATTCATTGCTTTATTAGAAAATAGTCCTTGCTTGAATACTGGTTCTTTTAAATTTCTACAAGATATAGAATAAATAATTTCTTGCACAACCATAGATAAAAGGGCAAGACTCATTGCAATTTCATTATTATATAATTTTAAAGATATAAAGTAAGTTAAACAAACAAATAATGTTTCGATAATTGCTGATGATATAAAGCAAGATTTTATAAATGGTGTAAATAATGATTTGTTAAGACCTCTTGGTTTTTGACTCATAATATTTTTTTCACTTTTTTCAAATGCTAAGCATATGCTTGGAATAGAATCAGTTACTAAATCTATAAATAATATATATATTGGTAAAAGTATAGTGTTACCAGAAAGTAATCCAATAATTATTGTAAATATTTCAGCAAAATTACTAGATAATGAGTAAACAATATTATTTCTAATGTTATTATATATTCTTCTTCCTTCTTCAACAGCAATTATTATTGTTGAGAATGAATCATCCATAAGTACAATATCTGCGGCTGATTTTGTTACATCTGTACCAGTTATTCCCATACCAACACCAACATGTGCATCTTTAATAGCAGGAGCATCATTAACTCCATCTCCTGTCATAGCAACAACTTTACCATTTTTTTGCCAAGCTTTAACAATTCTTTCTTTGTGTTCTGGATTAACTCTTGCATAAACAGAATAATTTTTAACTATTTGTTCAAGTTCTTCATCAGTATAATTATCAAGAGCATTACCAAGTATTCCTTCATTATCGTTATCTATAATTCCTATTTCTTTAGCAATAGCACTTGCAGTATCTAGTGAATCACCTGTAATCATTATTGGTCTAATACCTGCATTTTTACACATTTCAACACTTTTTATAACAGTATCTCTTGGTGGATCAATCATCCCAAGTAAACCAGCAAAATTAAGATTGTTTTCTTCGTTAATTACTTCAGTAGAATTTTGTGGAATATCATTAATTTCTTTATATGCAAATCCTAATACTCTAAGTGCTTTACTAGCAAGTTTCTTTTCACTATCTTTAATATCATTTATATCCTTATTAGTTATTTTGTTATTATTTATATAAGCACATTTATTAAGTAAATTATCGATACTACCTTTACATAATAAATAAGTTTTATCACCAATTTTATTAATTGTAGTAGATAACTTTCTTTCACTATCAAAAGGAGCATCTATTATTCTTTTATTTTCTTTTCTAACTTTTAACGCATCAATATTATTTTTATATAAATATCCATATAATGATGTTTCAGTAGGGTCACCTTTATATTCATTATTTATTATTAATCCTTCATTACAAAGTGCACATATATAATTTAACATTTCTTTATCATAAATAACTTCTTCTTTTACAGTCATTTTATTTTGTGTAATTGTTCCTGTTTTATCTGAACAAATAATATCAACAGAACCTAGTGTTTCAACTGCTTGCATTTGTTTTACTATTGTTTTCTTTTTCGCAAGATTAGATATACCAATAGATAATGAAATAGTTATAACCGCAGGTAATCCTTCTGGAATAGCCGCAACCGCAAGTGAAGAACAAAGCATTATTATTTCTAGAAATGAGTAGTGATTAAAAAGCGCTAATATAAATATAAAAATCATTATTATAAATACAATTATTGTTAGATTTTTACTTATTTCCTTTATTTTTATTTGAAGAGGTGTCTCAATATTTGATATTTTATTTAATGAAGACGCTATTTTTCCTATTTCTGTATTCATACCAGTATTTATAACAACTGCCATGCATTTACCATTTGTTATGTTTGATGACAAGAAAATCATATTTTTTTGATCTTGAATTATTAAATTATTATTTAATGTTTCATTTGTTTTAATAACTGGAATACTTTCACCTGTTAAAGGTGATTCATCAACTTTTAGGTTTTCACATGTAATTATTCTAGAATCTGCAGGTACCATATCACCAGCTTCTAAAAATATAATATCACCAGGAACTAAAGTACTTGTATCAGCAATATCAATTTTACCATTTCTTTTTACTTTACAAGTTGAAGCTTCATATTTTTTTAGTCCATCAATAACAGAATTTGCTTTTTCTTCTTGAATAAAACCAGTAATTGCATTTATAAAAACAACAACTAATATTACTATCGTATCTGTATATTCATGAGAATATAGTACTCCATATATATAAAGGAGTAGTGCGACTACTAAAAGAATAATAATCATTATATCTTTAAATTGTTTTAAAAATCTTAAGAAAATATTTTCTTTTTTCTTTTCCTTTATTATATTTTTATCATATATATTTAATCTTTTATTAACCTCATTTATAGTTAATCCTTTTTCACTTGTATTTAATTCTTTATAAACATCATTAATATTTTTACTATACATCTTTTTTTCTCCTATACTATGCATTTTAAGTATATCACTAAATAAAAGAAAAAACTATACTAAATAGTATAGTCTAATTACAAGTTGCTCCTAAAGCTTCATATATTTTTTTCATTCCATCTAAAGATATTTTATTATTTTTTATGTAAGATTTCATTTGTGAATTGTCATTAACAAATTTGTCTAAATTCATTTTAGAATAATCGATTGTTACATCAGAAATAACTTTATTTCCATCTTCTGTGACATTATAAGTATAACCACCATAACTTTCATTTGCAGTATTATAAGAATCTTCTAATGTCTTTTTGAAATAAGATCTTACTTGTTCATTATCTGATTCAACTGTTTCTTTAGTTGTAACGCTATTAACTAGTCCATCTTTTGAATGAATTTCATAATTTGAAGATAGTGTATATCCATTAGAAGATTGATTAGAACTTAAAGTACAAGTGTTTATAGTTTCTTTAGCTGTATCCTTATTTGTATTAACATTAGTTTTTTCATTACCACAACCTGAAATTAAAATTACAAATAGTGAAATAAATAAAATTTTTAAACCCTTTTTCATATTTTCTCCTTTCATTTTTAAATATATCATAAAAAAATTGATAAGTATAGGGGAATTTTGGGTATAGACGGAGTAAATAATATATGAGAGCAAAAATGCTCGAAAAAAAGTTAAGTCGAATTTTGTAATGTTTTGTCTAAAGTATTTAAAAGGTATATTATTAGTGCTTTAATATTTATGAAAGAAGAGGGATGAAAAAAATGGTAGATGTAAATATTGAATTTACAAGAGGAGTTTTATTTGTTAGATTAACAGGTTTACTAAATGAAATAAGTTCTTTTGATGTAGAAAAAAAGGTTTTTGAAATAATAAGAGATGGTGGAATTAGATTTATTGTTTTTAATACGAGTAATTTAATTATTAACGGTAATGTACCATTATTTGAAAGATGTAAAAAAGTATTAGAAGAAAACGATGGAAGAATGCTTATATGTGGTAATGAAATGAGTGCTTATGATTTAGAATATGTATCTGATGAATTATCAGCACTTAAACTTTTAAGTATATGATTTTAACAAATGAACTAGCTGTAGAGATGGAAAATAAAGTATCTTTTATCGTTAATAAGTACGCAAGTAGTTATAATAGAGAAGATTTAATGCAGGCTGGTAAAATGGGAGTTATAAAAGCAGCAAATAATTTTGATCCTACGCTTGGAATAAAATTTTCAACATTTTGTGAAAAATATATATTAGGTGAAGTATTAAAGTATTTAAGAGAAGACAAGAATATTAAAATAAGTAGAGATATTTTTAAATTAAAGAAAAAAGTAGATATAGCAAGAGATCATTATTTTAAAAGTAAAGGAGAATATCCTAGTTTAGATATTTTGTGCATGATAGTTAATGAAGAAAAAAGTAAAGTATTAGAAGTTTTAAATTTAAATCAAAATGTACAAAGTATAGATGAGAGTGTAAATGAAGATAATGATAATATATCTATAAAAGATGTAATTGCAAGTGAAGAAAAATTAGATAAAATAGATTTAATAAGTTTAAAAGAAGCATTAAGTAATTTGAAAAAAGAAGATCAAAAATTAATATACCAAAGATATTATGAAGGTAAAACACAAACAGAAATCGCAAAAGAAAATAATATTAGTCAAGTAAAAGTATATAGACTAGAAAGAAAAATATTAGATGATTTATCGGATAAACTATGTGCATAAGTTTATCCTTTTTTTTGTATAAAAATTTTTTTTTTGTTAATAATACAAATGGTGAAAAAATATGAACAAACAAGAATACAAAAAAATAGTAGACAAACATAGTCCAAAAGAAAACAAAGTAAAAAATATGATTATAGCGTTTTTAGTTGGTGGACTTGTTGGATTAATTGGTGAAGTATTAATAAAAGTATATTTAATGATTGATGGAGTAAGTCAAAGTGTGGCGGTAAGTTTAATGATGGTTACAATAATATTTCTAGCATGTTTATTTACAGCACTTGGATTTTTTGATAATTGGGTATCAAAAGCAGGAGCAGGATTATTTATCCCAATAAGTGGATTTGCACATGCGACGACATCAAGTGCACTTGAATATAAACATGAAGGACTTGTAATGGGAATAGGATCTAATATTTTTAAATTATCAGGTAGTGTTATTCTTTATGGAGTAGTCGCAGCATATGTATTTGGAATAATTAGATTCGTATTTTTTGGAGGTTAGAAAATGACTATAAAATTTAATAATGTATATGTAGAAAATGTAAGTACAGTTGCAGGTCCATTTGTAATAGAAGGACCATTAAAAGATAATTTTGATAAAAAGTTTAATGACTTTTATGATGGAGAAAAAACATTTGAAAAATGTGAAATGAAGGAACTAAAAGAGTCTATTAAAATTTTACTTGATAAAACTAAATATAATGAAGAAGATATTTCTTTTGGAATAAGTGCTGATCTAATGAATCAACTTACAATATCCAATTTTGTATATTCAAAACTTAATATTCCTTTTTTAGGAGTATATAATGCTTGTGCATCTGTTTGTGAAGAAATATTAATCGCAGCATCTATTTTAGAAAATGAAAAAAATAAGAAAGCAATATGTACAACATCTTCACACAATATGACAAGTGAAAGGCAATTTAGAAATCCAGTTGAGTATGGTGCGCCAAAACCAAAAACAACTACATTTACTGTAACAGGAGCAGCATCATTAATGCTTACAAATGCTAAAACAGATATAAAAGTAACTAGTGCCACTATTGGTAAAGTAATAGATATGGGAGTAGATAATGTATTTGATATGGGTGCAGTTATGAGTCCAAGTGCAGCATACACATTAAATGAACACCTAAAGCAAACTAAGACAAAAGTAAGTGACTATGATTTAATTTTAACTGGAGATTTAGGTGTTTATGGTAAAGATATATTTAAAGAAATATGTGAAAAAGAATACAATATAAAATTAGATAAGAATTATGATGACACTGCAACTATGATATATGATTATAAAGAAAATATATATGCAGGTGGTTCTGGTCCTGCTTGTATGCCGCTTGTTGTATACTCTAGTATTATTCCAAAAATGAAGCAAAGAATAATAAAAAAAGTTTTATTAATCGCAACAGGAGCACTTATGAGTCCAACAACTTGTAATCAAAAATTTAGTATACCATCAGTAAGTCATGCTATATGTTTGGAGGTAATATAATATGGAATTTATTTACTCATTTTTATTCGCAGGAATAGTATGTTTAATAGGTCAAATAATACTTGACAATACTAAATTATTACCAGGACATATTACAAGTTTATTTGTAGTAATAGGAGCAGCTCTAGATACATTTTCAATATATGATTTATTTGTAGATAAATTTGGTGCAGGTGCAATTGTATGTATTACTAGTTTTGGACACTTATTAATTCATGGAGCACTTGCTAAAGCAAAAGTTGATGGACTTTTAGGTTTATTTACAGGAATGTTTTCTTTAACCGCAACAGGTATAACTGCTACTATAATATTTGCATTTATATTTACTATGATATTTAAACCAAGAAATTAAAAAAGCGCTATTTCTAGCGTTTTTATTCTGCTTTAGATAATTCAATTATTAAGTCAAAATTATCATCTTTAGCCATTATGTTTTTATGTAATTCATTACATTTTTCACATTTATAAATTATCTTATATGTATCTTTAAATTTTTCTATTCCAATAGGTTTTAGTTTTCCAAGGCAAGTATTTTCTCTATCACCAGGAAATATATCTAAGTGTTTTGAATATAAGCAATAATTACAATGATCTCTTGCAGTATATCCAAGTGGTAAAACTTCTTTACCACAATTTTCACATATAAATTTTTCATCTTTCATAGTAAATTTTTTCATAATGTAAATCACCTATAAAATATAATATCATATTTTTTATTATTTTGTGTTACAAAGGTTAATAAAATTTACTATGTTAAATCTAAAATTTTGCATAATTAATCTTTCTATGGTAAAATTAACTAAATGGAGGAGAATAGTATGAATAATATTGATACAAAATTATATCCAGATTATAATTTTAGATTTAGTGGGGTTAAAGACACTTTTGATAACTATAATTTAGGAAGAGATGAAAATAAAAAAATAGTTGCGGTTGATAGAAAAAGCGGAGCGATTATAACCGATGAATTAATTATAGATAGAGTTAAATTTAGTTTGTCATGGGTTATGGCAACAATGAAAAGTCACTCAAGAACTACAATAGATGAAAGTATTGTTACTGATCAAGATTATAAATATGCGTTTTCAGAAGATTCTAGAAAGACATATGCAATAATAATGGGTGAAATTCAAAAAGAGTTAACCACTACTGGAAATATAAATCCAATAGATGTTGTTCAAGCAACAGATGGTTTTAATTATAAATATGCAAAGAGTTATGCTGAAAATTTATTTTCACAGAAGAGATTTGTTGAGGCTACAAATAAGTGGGCAAGACATGCTCTTCCTAATGCTTTACCACAAACTGAAGAATTATTAACTTATGATGAGGCAAGATTTCGTGAACAACAAGGTAATATTCCAAAAATGTAATTTTATAAAACTATGATTATTAATTAATTGTAGTTTTTTTATTATATTAAATATGCTATAATTTTTAATAGATGATAGTAGGTGATATGTTTGGAAGAAAAAAATCAATTGATTTATAATTACATATATAATTTATCAAATAGTATAAATAAAAAATATGGTGTTATTATAGATAATAGTATTTTTAATAGTGTTGTAAATCAATATACTAATTCATTAGATGATGTTGAAAAAATAAAAAAAGAAATTGATAACTTTTTTGATGAATTGATAAAAAAAGAAGAAAAGATTGATACTCCAACTGATTTAATTGAAAAAATAAGACAGTTAAATCCTAGTGTTCAAATAAATGTATCAAATCTAGAATATGAAAATGAATTAAAAATTGATTCTTCTATACCAATTGAAAAGTTGAATTTACCAGAAGGGTTTTATTATAACGAGAAAAATGGAATAACAAATAAACATTTAAGTGAAAGTGGAAATTACATAAATCTCCATGTTAAAGAAATTCAAAATTTTGATGATACTTTTGTAAAAGATTTTTCAGGAATATCAAATAAAGATAAAAAATATGAATTGTTAGATTTTTATGTAAAAAAATACAATGATTTTAATAAAAATATAAATTTAGAAGATTTAGATTCTTTTCTTAAACAAAAATATCCTAACTTTACTGATAGTCAAAGATTGGTAACAGTATATAGTGAATTAAAAGATAAATTAACAAATGATGAAAAAGGTAAAATATTTGAATCTTTTTGTAAAATAGATAGTAATATAAAAACAGAAAATGATTTTTTAGCGCTCTTACAGGATACAAAATTAATTACTATGAATTTAAATAATGAAGTAAATGAATTAAATAAAAATGGTAAGTTAGTTAAAATAAATGCAAATGTTGAGTACGGCTTTAACTATCCATTTATACTTTATATACCTAATGAAATAGACAAAGATCAAATAAATAATTTATTATTACATAGTTGTAATACACCATATGGTATGATTGATTACAAAAAAGCAGAAGAATTTACTATTTTCTCTCAGCTTGATCCAAATTCAATTCAATTTACTATGGCTAATAATGGTAAGGTACCATTAATAATGCCAATTATTCCAAGATTTGTGGGATATAATCCTGAATATATAGAAGATGGAGTGCAAAAATCAAATATAGAAACATTTATAAAAATGCAAAGTAAGTTAGAACCTAAATATCAAATGACAAATGAACAAATTGTTTCTGAATTTAATAGATCACAAGATATCTTACTTCAGCAAATGAATATGTGTGATTATGCAATATCATACTTAAGAAAACAAGGAATAAAAATGAGTGACAATATAAAAGTAGAAGGTCATTCAGCTGGTAGTAAAAATGCTGCGAGTTTGGGCAATGCTTTTCCTGAAAGAATTGTTAAAAATAATGGTTTCTTTTTAGGTGCGACTACAGGTAGAGCAACAATAAATGATAACATGGTAACAGGTGTTATTTATAATGGAACACTAGATAATAATAATCCAGCAGAATTTTATGTTGATGAAAAAGGATTACCACATGCAAAATATGAAGAAGAATATAGTGATAAATATATGCTTGATGAACAAAGAAAGTATAATGAATCACTTGAAGAATGGAAAAAAGAAAATCCAAATAAAGATTTAAAAGAATTTGATATAGTAAAATATAATATAAGAAAACAACAAGAAAGAGAAAGTAAATTAGGAAGAACAAGCCTTTTAGTAGAGGGTGGACACAATGTTTGTCGAAATGAAATAATAAAAGAAGCCGCTGTTAAGTTTGCTAAAGAAAGAGAAAAAATCCAGATACCAGATATATCACAATCTACTAATATAAAAGAAATAGCAAATGTAATGCAATTATTAAATCCTACAGTTGATATAAGACTAGGAAATCCTGAAGTGTTATCTTATGCTGATAATACAATATTTTCATCAGTTCCTATGGATAAAATAAAATTACCAGAAGGATTTTATTATAATGAAAAAAATGGAATTACTAATAAGAATAAAACTGAAAATGGAAATTATGTTTCATTAAATTTGAATTCAATAGATAGCGTCCCTAAAGGGGCTTTAATAAGTAAAAGTGCTAACTTAAAGACAATAGAAACCAAAGAAAAACAAATAAAAAAAGAAAATGTTACTACAACAATTCCAAGTATGACACAAAATCGTAAACAAGAAATAGTAAGTAAGAAAACTCAAAAAATGAAAATGACATCTACTGAAAAAAAGGTATATTCACTATTAACACAAAAAAGACAGAAAAAAATAGAACAAAGAAAAAATAAACAAAGTAAAAAAAATGTAATGACATACAAGAAACCTACGCAATTAAATTCAAATAAATCATCTAATGGATTTATAAACATAATATATGCATCTATTATCTTATTAGTTATTGTTATTATATACTTAGTATTAGTTAAATAAGGGTGGATAAAATGAATATAGAAGAATATATAGATAATATTAAAAATAGTAATTTAAAAAAAAGCATAAAAAATAAAAGATTATTAATAACAAATACAAAACTTGTAAAAGATAAAATGTATAATGAAATAGAGTCAGATATAAAAAAATTTATTATTGAATTTAATATGAGTGGTTTAGAATATGATATTGAACCTAAAATAAATCGTATGATTATATTATTAAAAGGTGACATATTAAATTCTGATTTTTGTAAAATGTTAGAATCAAAAAATATTGAATTTACAGCTGATGAATTATTAAATTATATACATAGTGCAGAATTTAGTAATGGTGATAATTTAGATGATGTCAAACTAAATATTAAATTGTATAAATTACTTGAAAATATAAATGAAAAAAATATAAATTTAAAAAGTATTTTATTAAATACAATAAATGTAATTTTAGAAAAAAATTATGATAAAATAGATAGTAATGAATTTAATATAATTACAAAAGAGTTAGTTCAAAATAATACATTGGATGAGTTAACATTTAAGTATATATTAGAGTTCTATAATTATATTGAATCAGATAATTTAGAATTAAAATAAAGGAGAAATGATTAAATGATAAGAAAACATTCAGAAATATTTAGTATATTATTTACAGTATTAATTATGGGAGTATTTTACTATGTAATGCTTCCACCAATAAATGTTCATAGTAGTTTATTTTGGTCATTTGTAGTAATGGCTATTGTAGTATATTTTGTAATTAATTCACTTTTAAGTGCATCTGTTACTATTACAAGACTTGTTAAAGGAAAGAAAACAAATCTTAATTATAGGAGTTATAAATTACTTATGGTAATACCTATTATTATAGTTTTAACTTTGATTGTAAATTTTGTTTGTTCACCACTTTTTAATTCAAAATCTTATTATAGTAGAATTAAAGTAAATGAAAATAATAATTTTACAGATAAAGTAAAAGAGGTAGATTTTTCAAAAATACCATTATTAGATAGAGATTCAAGTGAAAAATTAGGAGATAGGACAATGGGTCAAATGAGTGAACTTGTTTCACAATTTGATGTATCTAATTTATATACACAAATAAATTATAATGATAAAATTATTAGAGTAACACCTCTTGAATATAATGGAGTAATAAAATATTTTACAAATAGAAAAGAAGGAGTAAAAGGATATATTACAGTTGATTCAACTAATGGAGAATCTAAACTTGTTAAATTAGATAAAGGTATGAAATATATGCCATCAGCTTTATTTAATGAAAGATTAGAGAGAAAACTTAGATTTTCTTATCCAACAGAAATATTTGGTAGTTTAAATTTTGAAATAGATAATAATGGTAATCCATATTGGATTGCAGAGGTAATAAAATATACAGGTGTTGGACTTAAAAGAGAAGTATCAGGTATAGTTATATTAAATCCTATTACGGGAGAATCAAAAAAATATTCTGTTAAAGATGTTCCAAAATGGGTAGATCATGTGTATGAGGCTGATCTTATTATTGAACAAATTGATGATTGGGGACAATATAAAAATGGATTCTTTAATACTATATTTGGACAAAAAGGCGTTGTTAAAACAACAGACGGATACAATTATTTAGCAATGGATGATGATATATATTTATATACAGGTATTACATCTGTTATTAGTGATGAATCAAATATTGGATTTACATTAACTAATATGAGAACTAAAGAAACTAATTTTTATTCTATCGCAGGAGCAGAAGAATATTCTGCGATGGCATCTGCTAAAGGTCAAGTACAACAAATGAATTATACATCAACATTCCCACTTTTAATTAATTTAAATAATAGACCAACATATTTAATATCTTTAAAAGATAATGCAGGACTTGTTAAAATGTATGCATTTGTAGATGTTGTAGATTACCAAAAAGTTGTTGTAACAGATGCATCAAGTGGAATAAAGAAAGCTGCTGAAAATTACTTAAATGATATAGGAGAAGAAGTAACTAACGCAGAAACAAAAGAAAAAGAAATAACTATAACTAATATTAAAGATGTAATAATAGATAGTAATACATATTATTATATTACTGATAGTGAAAATAAAAATTATAAGGTATCTATTAAAACTAATAAAGATTTATTACCATTTATAAATAATGGAGATATAGTAAAAATTAAATATGAAAAAGAAAGTAATGTAACACTAATTAAAGAAATTAGTAAATAACTTTCTTTTTTTTGACAAAATAAATAAAATGATATATATTATATTTCCTTAAAAGAGACATATTTTATTGATGGAGGTATGAAATGGACATTATAAATTATTCTAGATTAAATAAAGATAATGAAATACTTATTCCTAAAAATTCTATTGTTGGTAAAAGTGACAGTATTTTGATTAGAAAAGAAGATGATTTAACTTTTTCAATATACGATTTAATTGAATACAAGAAAATATTAGAAAAAATAAAACAAGAAAGTGAAGTAGCTCTTTTTTGTGGTAACATAAAAAGAAAAGAATTTTTTGATGAATATATAAAAAAATTATCATTTAGTGTGCTTGATGTAATTAGAAAAGATTCATCAAATAAAGTATTGATTCCAAATCATGTTAAAGATATGTATGATATAGAAGATAGAGTTTTAGTATGTAATGGAGTAAATCATATTAAAATATTTAAAAATGATGATAAAAAGAGAGAGTATGAAAAAAGACTTATAAATATTTTTAAATAAGCATTTGGGGGGTGTAAAATATGAATGATGAAGTAAAATTTATGACAATTGATGCAAAGGGTAGGATGATGATTCCTAAAAATTCAATACTTGGTAAAAGTGAAAATATTTTGATTGCAAGAGAAAATGACATAACGTTTTCTTTGCATGATTTGATTGTGTTTAATGGGTATATTGAAAAATTAAAAATAAAAAGGGAAAAGGCTTTTGATTCTGGAAATTCAGAATTATTTGAGTTTATAAACGATAAAATAAACTTTTTAATGTTTAGCAAATTTGGTATATCAAACTCTGATAATCAAAATAGGATTTTAATACCACCAACGGTTAGAGAAATGTATGAGTTAAAAGATAAAGTTCTTTTATGTAATGGTGAAAATCATATTAAAGTATTTAATGGTATTGAAAAATATGAAGAATATGAGAAAAAACTTGTGAATAGTATGAAATAAATTTAGTGGTATGCTAAATTTTTTCTTTTGCTATTCTAATTATATATGTTATAATGGTTTATAGTGAAAAGTAGGTGAAGTAAATGGATTATAAATTTGTTATTAATGATTTTGAAGGTCCCCTTGATTTACTTTTACATTTAGTTAAAACTAGTGAAATGGATATTTATAATATTTCAGTAGAAAAAATTACAGAACAATATTTAGAATTTATTAGAAGAATGGAAGAAATGAATTTAACAGTAGCATCTGAATATTTAGTTATGGCAGCAGAATTAATTGAACTTAAATCTAGACTTCTTTTACCAAATAGTAAAAATGATGAGGATGATGAATATGAAGAAGATCCAAGAGAAAATTTAATAAATAGACTTGTAGAATATAAAAAATATAAAGATATGGTTGATACATTTAAGACACTCGAAGATGATAGAAGAAACATATATACAAAAGAACCAATTAATTTAGGTGAATTTACTGATTATGAAATTACAAATGACGGAAGTGTTACAGTAGAAGACTTAACAAAAGCATTATCTGATTTTTTAAAAAGAAAAGAAGATGAAAAGCCACTTGAAACAAAAATTACAAAAAAAGAAATATCAGTAACCGATAGAACTAAAGATATTAGAAATATATTAAGAGATAAGAAAAAAGTATCATTCTTTGATTTGTTTGAAGTAAAAACAAGAGAATATGTTGTTGTAACTTTTTTATCAATACTTGAAATGGCTAAATTTGGAGAAATAAATATTATTCAAGAAAATAATTTTAATAATATTGTAGTAAGTTTAAAAGAAGGTGAAGTAAATGAGTAGTGTGCTTGAATCTTTATTTTTCGCAGTTGGTGAAGATGGATTATCAATAGAAGAACTAGAAAGTATTTTAGAAATAGATGAAAAAAAATTAAATGAAGAATTAGATATTTTAAAAAAGTTATACGAAAAAGAAGATAGGGGAATAACTTTAAAATTATTAGGTAATAAATATAAACTTGTAACTAAGGCACAAAACAAGGAATATATAAAAAAATTAACAGAAGAAGTTAGTAATACACTTAGTAAGTCAGCACTTGAAACACTTGCAATAATCGCATATAATGAACCAATTACTAGAATAGCAGTAGATGAAATAAGGGGAGTTAATTCATCACAAATGATTAGAAATCTTGTTTCAAAAGGATTTATTGTTGAAGATGGTAAAAGTGATTTACCTGGTAAACCTAATTTATATAAAACAACAAATTATTTTTTAGATTATTTTAATTTATCAAGTATTGATGAACTTCCAAAAATAGATATGGATGATATAGAAGTATTAGAAGATGATGATTTATTTAATACTAGATATAAAGAAGAAATAATAAAAGAAGAAGTGGGTGAATAATTTGATAGGAGTATTAATTTCATCAAAAAAGGAATTTAATGAGTTATTAAAAATATATAATATTGGGGAAGATTATTTAGAAAAATATCCTTTTGGAGAATATTATAGGACTGAATTTAGAGGTAAAGATATAGTATTTTTTAGAAGTGGAATTAGAAAAATAAATGCATCAGCAGCAGCTCAATATATGATAGATAAATTTAATTTGGAAAAATTAATTGTAATAGGAACTTGTACTTCATCTAATGAAGGACTTAATTATGGTGATATAATTATTCCAAGTAAAGTAATTGATTATGATTATATTATTAGAGAATTAGAAGAAGAAATAGATGAAGAATTATATTTAGTTCCTGATCAAATTTCCATGCCAAATGAATATTATGATGGAGTAATTGGTACTAGTGATAAAGCTCTTGTACTTTGGAGTGATTATACTTTTTTAGCAAGTAATAGTATTGATGCATCAGATTTAGAAAGTTATGCAGTTTTAAAAATATGTAAGACAAATAATGTAAAATGTATTATAATAAAGGGAGTAACTGATAAACCAATGAGGTCTATGGATGGATATAATGAACAGTTAGATGTTTATGAGGAAAATCTTCCAATAGTTATGAAAAAAATAATTGAAGAGTATTTTATAGAGGTAATATAATATGAAAAATAAAATAATAACTTTAATAGTTTTAATATTTTTAAGCTTAATAATAGTTGGTTGTACAAATAAATCTGAACCTGTAAAAGAAGAAAAAAAAGAAAATGAAGGTAATAAAGATACTTATATTAAATATGTACAAGAACTAAAAAAAGAAGAAGAAAGTTCAGAAAATCTACCATTTGATGTTAATATAGAATATACAAAAGAAAATGATAATGAAATTAGATTTGAAGTTTCTATTGATAATGTAAAAGGAACTGTTAAAAATATAACAGCACTTGCGATTCATGATAAACAAACAGATGATGTTTTTCCAAGTGTAGGAATTTTTGATGATACTGTAACACTTACTGAAGGTGAGAAACCAGAAGGTGTTGTTTTAGCGGGATATATACCATATACTGGTAGTATTGATGATTTAAAAAATGAAATAACAGTAAAAGTATTAATAAAGTATGAATATGAAAATAAAAAGATAACAGCCTATTATGTGACAAAAAAATAACTATATTAGTTTTATAATATAGTTAGGTGAAGAATATGAAGGTTAAAATTTTTGATGAAAGTCATGAGGCAGATTTGGAAGAAAGAGTAAATGAATTTTTATCTGAACATACTGATATTATAGATATAAAGTTTCAGGTAAGTATTGCAATGTTTTCAGAAGAACAAATATATTGTTTTTCCGCTATGATTATGTATAAATAAAGGGCACCATTTGGTGCCTTTTACATTATATTCATTGAATTTTGATAAGATGCATTTATATAATCACTACTCATTTCAGTATAATCAACTGCTTTTGGGTATAGATTATTTTCTAATTTTTGAAGTTTATTTTCAAGATTTTGAACTTTCTTTTCTAAAGTTGAAATTCTTGATTCTAAATTATTATAACTATTAGAGTTATTATTCATATTTGGCATCATCATATTACCTGGATATACAGGCATCATAGGCATACTAGGGTACTGCATATTCATACTATTATAAGATTCAAATGATGGTCTTTCATCATAAACGAAAGTTTTATCATAATTATTCATAGGTTATCCTCCTTATTTTCTTTCAATTTTAGTATATTCATATATTTATTTTTTGTGAACCATATAGTATAATTAATTTGGGTGAAATTTATGAGACTTAAAAATGTAAAAGGTTCAAAAGAAATAATAGAAAGTTCAAAATACATTGTTTTAAATCCAGAAGAAAACAAAGGTAAATGGAAAGATGTATTTGGTAATGATAAACCTATTCATATAGAAATAGGAATGGGTAAAGGTGATTTTATAATAGGTATGGCAAAGAATAATCCAAATATTAATTTTATTGGTATTGAGATGTATGATAGTGTTATTGTAAAAGCAGTACAAAAATTAGAAAATGAAGAGTTAGATAATTTAAAATTAATAAGAATGGATGCTAGACTTATAGAAGATGTGTTTGATAAAGAAATAGATTTAATTTATTTAAATTTTTCAGATCCATGGCCAAAGACTCGTGCTGCTAAAAAAAGACTTACACATGAAAGATTTTTAAATAGATACGAAAATATATTTAAAGGTAAAAAGACTATATTTATGAAAACAGATAATATAGCTTTATTTGAATTTTCTATAGAATCTTTAAGTGAATTTGGTTATAAATTAAAAAATATTTCATTAGACTTACATAATAGTGATTTTGAAAGTAATGTAATGACAGAGTACGAAAGAAAATTTAGTGAAAAAGGAATAAAAATTAATAGATTAGAAGCATATAAAGATTGATAAAATATTAAATTTATGCTATTCTATAAATAGAATAGGAAGGTGTTTATGAAAAAAATAATTAAATTAATATTAGTAATATTTACCGCAATAATGTTAACTGGATGTGGAAAAGATTATAATAAATTATCGTATACTAAGTATAATGAATATTTTAAATCAAAAGATGGGTATGTTATATTAGATAAAACATCTAATTATGATTACAATATTACAAGATATTTAGAAGCAGGAAATGGTAATGTTCAAGTATTCTTTACTGAATATCAAAAAACGGAAGATGCTAAAAAAGAAATAGAGGATTTATATAAGAATCAAAAAAACTATAAATTCAAAGAAAAAGATAACTATACTTATGTAAAGAATACAAAAGGAACATATTTTAAATTATATAGAGTAGATAATGTTGTTATTAATGCAGTTGCTGACAAAAAATATAAAAAAGAAGTTAATAAAGTGTTAAAAGATTTAGGTTATTAGTTTAACCTTTTTTAAGTTGCTTAAGGAGGAAAAAATGAAAAAAGTATTATTATGTGTTTTAGATGGAGTAGGATTAAGTAAAATAAAAGATGGTAATGCGCTTATCAATGCAAATAAACCCAATATAGATTATTTAATGAAAGAATATCCTAATAAAGGAATAAATGCATCAGGAACATTTGTTGGACTTCCTGATGGACAAATGGGAAATAGTGAAGTTGGGCATTTAACAATAGGTGCTGGAAGAATAATATATCAATCACTAGAACTTATTAATAGAGCAATAAAGGATGATAGTTTTTATTCTAATGAATCATTTTTAAATGCGATTAGGCATGCAAAAGAAAACAATTCAAAATTACATATAATGGGTCTTTTAAGTGATGGAGGTGTTCATAGCCATATTAATCATATAAAAGCACTATTAAAACTATGTAAGAAAGAAGATTTTTCTAATGTATATTTCCATATATTTACAGATGGAAGAGATACATTTAAAGAATCAAGTATTTCATATATTGATGATTTGAATAATGAAATAAATGAATTGGGGATAGGTAAAATTTGTACTATCTCAGGTAGATATTATGCAATGGATAGAGATAAAAGATGGGATAGAATAAAAAAATGTTATGATGTTATTGTTAATAATACTGGAAATAAGTGTGATAACTATAAAAAATATATAACTGATAGTTATGAAAAAGGTATAACAGATGAATTTATTGAACCTGTTATAATAGATGAATCAGGTAAAATAGAAGAAAATGATAGTATAATTTGGGCAAATTTTAGACCAGATAGAGCAATACAAATATTAAGAAGTTTAGTTGATCCTAACTTTGATGGATTTGATAGAAAAATCTTTAATAATTTATATTTAACAACTATGATGTATGTATCAGATGATGTTAAATCAGATATAGCATTTAAAAAAGAAATAATAGATAATACACTTGGAATATATTTATCTAAATTAGGAAAAAAACAACTTAGAATAGCAGAAACAGAAAAATATGCACATGTTACATATTTCTTTGATGGAGGAAGAGATTTAGATTTAAATCTTTGTGATAGAGTTTTAATTCCATCACCTAAAGTAGCAACTTATGATTTAAAACCAGAAATGAGTGCTAGAGAAATAACTTCAAATTTATTAGAGAAAATGGATAATAATTATGATTTCATATTCTTAAATTTTGCGAATGGTGATATGGTTGGTCATACTGGGAACTATGATATGACTAAAAAAGCAATTGAAACTATAGATGAAATGATAGGTAAATTATATAAGAAATGCGTTGAAGATGAATATTTATTTATAATAACTGCTGACCATGGTAATGCTGAAGAAATGATAGATGAAAATGGTAATGTGGTAACAAGTCATACAACTAATTTAGTACCATTTATTGTAACTGATAAAAATTTAAATATAGATAATGTAAATAAGTTATCTGATATCGCACCTTTTGTACTTAATTACATGAATTTAAATTTACCTGATGAAATGAAATAAAAAATATGTTATAATTATAAAAAGAGTAGGAGAGGGCATATGAAGAAATTTATCAATATACTTATATTTTTACTGATTTTTACTTTGTATTTTGTAACATTTATGATGATATATGATAATTTTCGCGAAAGAAAATTAAATAGTCAAGAAAAAAATGCTCTAGAACTATTCGAAAACAAAATAGAAAAGAAAGATATAGAACCAGAGCCTGAAAAAACATATACAGTAAATTATAATGGGTATACTATTTTAGGAAAAATAGAAATACCAAAGGTTGGAATAAGTACTGTAATTTTAAAAGAATATACTTATGCCGCTATGAGTATAGGATCTATAAAAACATATGGTGTTGATTTAAATGAAAAGGGTGGATTTGTAATATCTGCACATAATTTTAGAGGAAGAACTCCATTTTTCTATCCTGTTAGAAACTTAAAAAGTGGTGATCTAATATATATTTCAGATAACCAAGGAAGAAAGATGACTTATACTGTTTATTCAGTAAGTAGATATGTAAGCCCTGATGATACAAGTTATTTAACAAAGACAGAGGATTATCATTTAACAATAGTTACTTGTGAAAATGGTGGTAAATCAAGAATAGTTGTAAGAGCACATGTTGTAGAATAAAGATTGATAAAACAATCTTTTTTTATTATTATCTTTTTTTTGTTTTAAAATTATGATATTATATTATTAAGAATAATAATAGGAGGGAAATTTATGAATAATTTTGATTTTGATGATGATTTACCATTTTCTCCCGCCTATGAAAATGATGTTGATAATAAAGAAAAAGAAAATAATAAAAATGAAAGTAAAGTAGATAGTACTGATATAGAAAACTTCTTTTCTGGTGTTAAAGAAAAAATTAAAAAGGATGAGGCAAAGGAAGAACAATCAAACTTAAATATAGAAAATAATATTGTTGATGATTATCAGAATAGTAATTTATTTATAGAAAATCCTTTATCTGAAAGTGATATTAATATTCAAGGTTTATCTTCTGATGGAAAAGCAAAAGAAGAATCAAAAGTAAATTTAGAAAATAATAGTGTTGATAGCTATAAAAATATTGATATATTTACAAATAATGAAATAAATACTTCAGAATCTAATGATAATTTAAAAAAAGAAGAATTATTTAATTCAGAAGATGAAAATATAAAATCAAAAGATTTATTTAAACCAGATGTTATAGAAGAACCAAAAAAGAAGAAAGCATATAAAAATACAAAAGAATATAATGAGTTCATTAAAAAAACATCTAGAGTATTACCAGTAGTTGCATTTTTATTCGTTTCTTTGATTGGCGTATATATATTTATTAATAAGGCAAATGCTGATTCTGTTAATTTAATCAAAATAGAAGAAAATTCAAAAACAGGTTATATAGATAATTCAGGTGAAGTAATTGTTAAACCAAAATATTTATATGGAACAGATTTCTATAAAGGATATGCTATTGTAAAAAATTATAATAGTTTATACGGAATAATAGATGGAAAAGGTAAGAATAAAATAGCATTTGGAAATATATTTTCTGCAACTCTTTATGGTAATAGATATGCAGTAAGTAAATTTACAAATGAAGGATTAAAAATGGGACTTATGACTTCAAATCTTGAGGAACTTACTAGATTTAAGTATGATAATATTACATATTCTAAATCAGGTGTATTTATTTTTACCAGAGATGAAACAATGGGTATTATGAATAATGATGGTAAGGAAATATATACTTATAAAGTTGATGAAATAGATGATAGAAATATATCAGTTGAGGTATCTAATTTAACAGATGATAGTACATCGGAAGTATATGCAAAAGTAAAGATTAATTCTTCATCAACAATAATAAATACAAAAACAGGAAATGAGGTATATAAATATACATTAGATGAAATCAATGTACTTGATAATAATGTATTTTATATTAAAAATAAAACAGGAAATAACAAATATTTTGTTATAAAAAATGATAAGATTGTATTTGAAACTACAGATTATAAAAGAATTCGTATCGAAAATTTAGACTCAAATATTGCGATTTGTATAAAGGATAATGCACAAATTGATTATGTTAATTTACTTGATAAGAGTATAATTAATGCTGATGATGGAAAAGATTATACATATTCTGATGGTGTGGTACTTATAAAAAAATATGACTTTAATTTAAAAAAAGAAGTTTATACAATATATACTCCAAATAAAGAGTTAGGCACATTTAGTGATATAAAAACTGTTGATAATAAATTTCAAAATGATTTTATGAAAATTAAAACACAAAATGATAAATATGGCTTTATAAATAAAAATGGTAATGTAGTAACTAAAAAAGAATATGAAGAGGTTTCAGATTATAATAAAAATGGTTTTGCGATAGTATCAAATGATAATTTATATGGCGTTATTAATGAAAAAGGAAAAGAAGTTGTGCAGTTAAAATACGACGAGATAATATTTTTAAATGATACATTATTTAAAAATATAAAGAAACTTTCTAAAAAAGAATTGTTTATTTTTAAGGAAAAAGATAGATATGGTATAATTGATTCTGATGGTAAAGAACTTATTAAACCAATTTATGATAGTTTTGATATAATAACTACAAAGTATCCTATTATAAAAGGAAAGTATAATGGAGAAAATGTTATTATAAATTTAGAGACATTTAAAGATTTAAGTATAAAATCTCCAAAAAAAATACAAGTTTATGAAAATTATATTATAAGTAATAATAGTTATTATAATTATAATGGAGAAATGATTTATACAGTAGGAGGATAATATGAAGAAAGGATTTACATTAATTGAATTACTAGCAGTTATTATGATACTTTCAGTTATAAGTGTAATTGCTTATCCAAAAGTAATAGATGCAATAGGTGCATCAAGATTAACAGCATACAATGTATCAAAATCTAATATTGTTGATGCTGCAAAATTAAAGTATTTAGCAGATGTAAATTCTACTTCTATAACAGAATATACTGTTCAAGATTTAATAGACACAGGGTATATAAAAAAAGGTACTAAGAATCCTTTGACTGATGAAGAATATGATAATAATACTAAAGTTTTAATAACAAATAATAATGGTGTTGTTAAGTATGAATATGTTGAAGGAAAAACATTGTATGATTATGTAAGTGCAAAAAGTGAAAAAGATAATGTTTATAAAATAAATAATGAATTTATATATAAAGGTAAAGATAGCTTAAATTATGTTTCTTTTAACAAAGATGTTTATAGATTAGTTAAAGTAGATAAATATAGAAGTGCTTATTTAGTTAAAGAAACAGATGTAATGATAAATAAAGAAAATATAGAAGAATATGAAAAATCATATACAAATGATAATTTTGATGAAGAAGTAAGAAATAAATTATTTAGTGATGCATCTATTATTTCATTAGAACTATATAATCAAACTATACTTAATAATACTTCATATATAAATATGGATAATAATGATTGGATCAAAGATAATAATGAATATAAAGTAATGACTATGAATAATGAATTTACAAGTGTTGATAGTGCTAAAACATATATTGTTTTAAAACTAAATGGTAATGTTACTGTAAGTAGTGGTAATGGAACACAGTTAAATCCATATTTGTTAAATTAAAGGGCAGAAAAGCTCTTTTTTTAATTAAAATAATATTATGAACTTATTTTGAAAAAATATTCAAAAATACTTGCATTTATTTTGAATTGTTGATATAATTGTCCTATGTGTGACTGCGTAGATGTGGGAGATTGCTGACACACCAGGTTAAGTTGTTTTTATAAAATAAAGACAAATCTCGAATGTCAGGTAACTTACACGGAGTATGCCTATACAAGATATAGACGAAAGGAGGATACAATATGTCTAATAGAATTCAAGTTAATTTAAAAGCATATGATCCAAGAACTATCGATCAAGCTGCAAGTAAGATTGTTGAAACTATTAAAAGAACTGGCGGAGAAGTTAGTGGACCAGTACCACTACCAACAAAAGTTGAAAAAGTTACAATCTTAAGAGCTGTTCACAAGTATAAAGATTCTCGTGAACAATTCGAAATGAGAACACATAAAAGACTAATTGTTATCAATAATCCTAGTAAAGACACAATCGAGGCTATGACTAGATTGGATTTACCTAGTGGTGTTGAAATAAATATTAAATAATTATAGGAGGAAGAAATGAGAAAAGGAATCTTAGGCCGCAAGGTTGGAATGACTCAAGTTTTTGCTAAGAATGGTAAATTAATTCCTGTAACTGTTATCTCAGTTGAACCTAATGTTGTTTCACAAATTAAAACAACTGAAACTGACGGTTATGATGCAATTCAATTAGCATTCGAAACAAAGAGAGAAAAATTAAGTAACAAACCTGAGATGGGACATCTTAGAAAATCAAATACATCACCTAAGCGCTTCTTAAAAGAAATCAGAAATGTAGACGCAAGTAACTATACTTTAGGTCAAGAAATTAAAGCTGATATCTTTGCAGAAGGTGAAATGGTAGATGTAACTGGTGTAAGCAAAGGTAAAGGTTACCAAGGTGTTATCAAACGCTTTAATCAAAGCAGAGGTCCTATGGGACATGGTTCACAATACCATAGAGGTGTTGGTTCACTAGGAACAATGAGACCAATGCGTGTTTTAAAAGGTAAGAAATTACCAGGACATATGGGAGCAAATACAGTAACAGTTCAAAACTTAGAAATTGTTATGGTTGACTTAGAAAACAATATTATCTTAGTTAAAGGTAATGTTCCAGGTCCTAAAAAGTCTTTAGTTATAATCAAATCAGCTATTAAAAATGAAGGTAAAATCAAAGAAACTTTAGAATTAGTTTCGTTTGAAGAACCAAAAGCTATTGAAGAAGTAGAAGAAACTACTGAAACTGAAGAAGTAAAAGAAGAATCATCACAAGAAGTAACTGAATAATTAAATTAAACATTATATAAAAAAATTATTGTGATGAAAGGAGGAAGAAATATGCCTAAAATAGCTCTTTTAAATGTAAAAGGTGAAAAGATTAAAGACATTAAACTAAGCGATGAAGTATTTGGAATTGAACCAAATAATCAAACAATATATGATGCAGTTGTTTTAAAACAAGCATCTATGAGACAAGGAACTCACAAAGTTAAAACAAGAAGTGAAGTTTCTGGTGGTGGAAGAAAACCATGGAGACAAAAAGGAACAGGTAATGCTCGTCAAGGATCTATCCGTGCACCTCACTTTGTTGGTGGTGGAGTAGTATTTGGACCTACAACAGAAAGAAATTATACAAAAAAACAAAATAGAAAAGAAAGAAGATTAGCTTTAAAATCAGCTTTAACTTATAAAGCTAGAGAAAATGGAATCGTTGTTGTTGAAAATATTGAACTTTCAAGCAATAAAACAAAAGATTTCATCAAATTATTGGAAGATTTAAAAGTAACAGGAAAAACTTTAATCGTTGTTAAAGAATTAACTGATAACTTAATTTTAGCTTCTCGTAATTTAAGTAATGTTAAAGTAATCGAATCTCATGAAATCAACACTTATGATGTATTAAACTATAATAATGTAGTTATTACTGAAGAAGCAGTTAAAATGCTTGAGGAGGTACTTAGATAATGATAGGAAATTATAGAGATGTAATAATTGCCCCTGTTATTACTGAAAAAAGTGCAAAAATAGCAGAAAAGGGTAATAAAATCGTTTTCAAAGTTAAAAACGATGCTAATAAAATCCAAATAAAACAAGCTGTTGAAAAAATATTTGGAGTAAAAGTATTAAGAGTAAATACAATTAACGTTAAACCAAAATATAAAAGAGTTGGACGTTATGCAGGGACTACTAGTCGTTACAAAAAAGCAATTGTAACACTTGCTGAAGGTAGTCAAATAGAATTATAATAGGAGGTTTTAGATATGGCTATAAGACATTTTAATCCAGTTACACCTGGACAAAGAAAGAAAAGTACTTTAGTAAATGAAGAGCTAACTAAAACAGCTCCTGAAAAAAGTTTACTTAAAGCAAAAAACAAAAAAAGTGGTCGTAATAACCAAGGTAGAATTACAGTAAGACACCAAGGTGGAGGAGCTAAACAAAAATATCGTTTAATAGATTTCAAAAGAAATAAACACGATATTGAAGGAATAGTTGCTTCAATAGAATACGATCCAAATAGAAGCGCAAATATAGCTTTAATTAACTATGTAGATGGTGAAAAAAGATATATAATCGCTCCTAAAGGTTTAAAAGTAGGAATGAAAATTGTATCAGGCGAAAATGTTGATATAAAAGTTGGTAATGCACTTCCAATCATGAACATACCTGTTGGTACAGTTATCCACAATATAGAGATGAGACCTGGTAAAGGTGCTCAAATCGCAAGAAGTGCTGGACAAAGTGCTCAAATACTTGGTCGTGAAGAAAGATATGTACTTGTTAGATTATCTTCAGGCGAAACAAGAAAAATATTAGGTACTTGTATGGCAACAATTGGTGAAGTTGGTAATGAAGATTATTCACTTGTTAGACTTGGAAAAGCAGGTAGAACAAGACATATGGGTATAAGACCAACAGTTCGTGGTTCTGTTATGAACCCTAATGACCATCCACATGGTGGTGGTGAAGGTAGAGCTCCAGTTGGACGTAAACAACCAATGACTCCATGGGGTAAACCAGCTCTTGGATATAAAACTCGTAAGAACAAGAAGAGTTCAAATAAATTAATAGTTACTCGTCGTAACAGTAAATAAGGAAAGGATGAATTATAATGGCTAGAAGTTTAAAAAAGGGACCTTTTGTAGATGAACACTTAATGAAAAAGGTTCAAGAAATGAATAAAAGTGGAAAAAAAGAAGTAATTAAAACATGGTCACGTCGTTCAACTATTTTTCCTGATTTTATTGGACACACTTTTGCAGTTCATAATGGTAAAGAACATATTCCAGTTTATGTTACTGAAGATATGGTAGGTCATAAATTAGGAGAGTTCGCATTAACTCGTAAAAATGGTGGTCATGGCGAAAATAAGAAGAAATAGTTTGAACCTTAAGAGAAGGGAGAATTAGAAAATGGAAGCAAAAGCAACTGCTAGAACAGTCCTTATCGCTCCTAGAAAAGCACGTTTAGTTGTTAATCTAGTTCGTGGTAAAGATGTTAGTGATGCAATGGCAATTTTAAATAACTTAAATAAAAAGTCAGCTCGTTTAACTAAGAAAGTTTTAGTGTCAGCTGTAGCTAACGCTGAAAATAATTTCAAAATGGATAAAAATAATCTATATGTTAAAGAAGCTTACATAAATGATGGACCAATAATGAAAAGAAGAAGAATTGGTTCAAGATCACATATTGATAGACACGATAAAAAAACAAGTCATATAACTATCGTTGTGGCTGAAAGAAACTAGTAAAGGAGGTTAATTTATGGGACAAAAAGTTAATCCACATGGAATGAGAGTTGGAATCATCAAGGATTGGCAAGCAAAATGGTATTCAAATAACAAAGATTTCTCTAAATATCTTGGAAACGATTTAAAAATCAGAAAATATCTTGACAAAAGACTTAAAGATGCATCTGTTTCAAATATCAATATTCAAAGAGATAATAAGAAAACTGAAATCGTTATTTATACTGCTAAACCTGGTGTAGTAATCGGACACGGTGGAGAAGAAATTGAAAAATTAAAGAAAGAATTATGTAAATTAACAGGTGAAAATATTGTTGTTTCAATATTTGAAATTAAAAACCCAGACATGGTTGCACAATTAGTTGCTAATAATGTCGCTAAACAAATTGAAAATCGTGGTTCTTACAGAATGGCTCAAAAAAGAGCAATAAGAAACACAATGAAGGCTGGTGCTAAAGGTATTAAAATCTTAGCTTCAGGTCGTTTAAATGGTGTAGATATAGCTAGAAGCGAAGTATATAGTGAAGGAACAGTTCCTCTACATACTTTAAGAGCAGACATTGATTATGCTACAGCTGAAGCTGATACAACATTTGGTAAAATAGGAATAAAAGTATGGATATACAAAGGTGAAGTACTTCCTAAGAAAAATGTAAAAGGAGGTAGTAGACATGCCACTAATGCCAAAAAGAACTAAATATAGAAAACCTCATAGACTTTATCATGATGGTAAAGCTAAAGGTAATACAGAACTTCAATTTGGTGATTATGGTCTTCAAGCAAAAGAAGGTGCATGGATAACTACTCAACAAATTGAAGCAGCCCGTGTTGCTATGACTCGTTACATGAAACGTGGAGGAAAGGTTTGGGTAAACATATTCCCTCACTTATCATTAACAAGAAAACCTGCTGAAACTCGTCAAGGTAAAGGTAAAGGTAATCCAGAACTATGGGTAGCAGTAGTTAAAGAAGGAAAAATAATGTTTGAAATTGCAGGTGTACCTGAAGAAGTAGCTAGAGAAGCATTAAGACTTGCAATGCACAAATTACCAGTTAAATGTAAATTTGTAAAAAGAGAAGAAAGTGGTGACGTAAATGAAAATTAAGGAAATAAGAGAATTAACCACTGAAGAACTATTAAATAAAATAGAAGAATTAAAAGAAGAGTTATTCAATTTACGTTTTGCTAATGCAACAGGTAACTTAGAAAAACCTTCAAGAATAAAAGAAATAAGAAAGACAATCGCTAGAATAAAAATGGTTATTCGTGAACGCGAAATAAATAATAAGTAGGAGGAAAAGGTATGGAAAATAAACGTAAAGAAATTGTTGGTATCGTTATTAGTGATAAAAATGATAAAACAATAACAGTAAAAGTAGAAACATATCGTAAACATCCACTATATAACAAACGTGTTAAGAGTTCAAAGAAATACACTGCACACGATGAATTAAATAAAGCTAAAGTAGGAGATAAAGTACGTATTGTTGAAACTAGACCATTATCTAAAACAAAAAGATATGAACTAGTTGAAATCGTTGAAGAAGCAATAATTCTATAATCTCTATGCTTAGAAGGAGGATTAATCATGATTCAACAAGAAAGTAGATTAAAAGTGGCTGATAATTCTGGTGCAAAGGAATTATTAGTAATAAGAGTTCTTGGTGGAAACAAAAAATTTGGTGGATTAGGAGATATAGTAGTTGGAACAGTTAAGAAGGCTACTCCTAATGGAACTGTAAAAAAAGGTAAAGTAGTAAAGGCCGTAGTAATAAGAACTAAAGCAGCTTCAAGAAGAGAAGATGGTTCTTATATCAGATTTGATGATAATGCATGTGTACTTATTAAGGATGATAAGAGTCCACAAGGAACACGTGTACTTGGCCCAGTAGCACGCGAACTTCGTGATGAAGGATTTATGAAAATCGTTTCACTTGCTAAAGAAGTGCTATAGAATTTTAAAGGAGGATAAACATGAACTTTAAAGTTGGAGATAAAGTAGTGGTTATCGCTGGTAAAGATAAAGGTAAAGAAGGAAAAATAATCAAAACATTAAAAAATGATAACAAAGTTGTAGTTGAAGGAATCAATATGGTTACAAAACATGTTAAACCATCAGCACAAAACGAAAATGGAGGAATCATTAAAGTTGAAGCTCCAATTCATGCATCTAATGTTATGATATTAGATCCAAAAACTAAAAAAAGAACCAGAATAGCTCATGAAATTGATGAAAATGGAAAGAAACATAGAATTTCAGTAAAATCTAAAGAGAGACTTAATTAAACGAAAGGAGGGTATTTATGAACCGCCTAAAAGAAAAATATGTAAATGAAATCGTTCCTAGTTTAATGCAAAAATATAACTATACTTCAGTAATGCAAGTACCAAAATTAGAAAAAATTGTAATTAATATTGGTGTTGGTGATGCAACAACAAACAGCAAATTATTAGATGCTGCTGTTAATGAACTTGAATTAATAACAGGTGCTAAACCAGTTGTTACAAAAGCTAAAAAATCAATTGCTGGATTTAAATTAAGAGAAGGTCAAGCAATTGGATGTAAAGTTACACTTCGTGGAGAAAAAATGTATACATTCTTAGAAAAATTAATAAGAATTTCACTTCCACGTGTTCGTGACTTTAGAGGTGTCTCACCAAAAGCATTTGATGGTAGAGGTAATTATACATTAGGTATTAAGGAACAAATGATTTTTACAGAAATTGAATACGATAACATTGTTAAAAGTCGTGGAATGGATATTGTATTTGTTACATCAGCAAAGACAAATGAAGAAGCATTTGACTTATTAAATGGAATCGGAATTCCTTTTAGAAAGTAATAGGAGGAAAGTAAAATGGCAAAAAAAAGTATGATTGTAAAATCACAAAAAAAACAAAAGTATAAAGTACGTGAATATACACGTTGTCAAAGATGTGGAAGACCACATTCAGTACTTAAAAAATATGGTATTTGTCGTATTTGCTTTAGAGAATTAGCATATAATGGCCAAATACCAGGTGTAAAAAAATCTAGTTGGTAGAATGAAGGGAGGATATTATGGTAGTATCATGTCCAATCGCAGATATGCTTACAAGAATTCGTAATGCAAACCAAATGCGTTATGAAGAAGTTTCAATGCCTACATCAAAAATGAAGGTTGAAATAGCTAGCATATTAAAAAGCGAAGGTTTTATAAAAGATTTTAAAGTTGTTAAAAAAGATGTTCAAGATGAACTTGTATTAACTTTAAAATATGGAGAAAAGAAAGAAAGAGTTATTTCTGGTTTAAAATGTATTTCTAAACCAGGATTAAGAGTTTATGCAAAAGCTGAAAATATTCCTAGAGTATTAAATGGTCTTGGAATTGCAATAATATCAACATCTAAAGGAGTTATGACTGATAAAGAAGCTCGTAAAGAAAATGTTGGTGGAGAAGTTTTAGCATACGTTTGGTAATAAAAAATAGTAAGGAGGCTTTAAGTATGAGTCGTATTGGTAATAGAGAAATTAAAGTACCTGCTTCAGTTACAGTAACAGTTAATGATAACGTTGTTACAGTAAAAGGACCTAAAGGTGAATTATCATTTGATATTAACGAAAATTTAAAAGTTAATGTAGGCGAAGGTACAGTAACTGTTGAAAGAACTAAAGAAGATAAACAAACAAAATCAATGCATGGAACAACTAACGCAATTATAACTAATATGATTGAAGGTGTTAGTAATGGATTCTCTAAAGGACTTGAAATTATAGGTGTAGGTTACCGTTTTACATTAAAAGGAAATACTTTAGTAGTAAATGCTGGTTATTCTCATCCTATTGAAGTTGAAATTCCAAATGGAATTGAAGTTGAATCAGTTAGTAATACAGAAATAGTTGTTAAAGGTATAAATAAAGAATTAGTTGGAGAATTTTCAGCTAATATTAGAAAAATAAGAAAACCAGAACCATATAAGGGTAAAGGTATTCGTTATAAAGGTGAGTATATCCGTCGTAAAGAAGGAAAGAAAGCTTCTAAATAGTAGAAAAGGAGAGTCTTATATATGATGAAAAAAGTATCTCGTAATGAAGCTCGTCAAGCTAGACATGAACGTATTAGAAAAAATATAAGTGGTACAAATGAAGTTCCAAGATTAAACGTGTTTAGATCAGCTAAACATATTACTGCTCAAATCATAGATGATGAAGCTGGAAATACATTAGTAAGTGCATCTTCTATGGATAAAGATTTAAAAATCGAAAATGGTGGTAATGTTGAAGCTGCTAAAAAAGTAGGAGAAGCAATTGCTAAAAAAGCTGTTAAAGCTGGAATAACTAAAGTAGTTTTCGATAGAGGTGGATACCTATATCATGGAAGAGTACAAGCATTTGCAGATGCAGCACGTGAAAATGGATTAGAATTCTAAGGAGGGTAATGATGGAAAAAAAGTTTAACAACCCACGTAAAGATGATTATAGAGACGAAGTTATTGATATTCGTCGTGTTACAAAAGTAACAAAGGGTGGTCGTACTTTACACTTTTCTGCAACAGTAGCAGTAGGAGACGAAAAAGGTAGTATTGGTATTGGATCAGGAAAAGCTGGAGAAGTAGTAGAAGCCATCAAAAAAGCTAGAATGCAAGCTGTTAAAAATGTTCATAAAATTGAAATTGTTGATAATAGAACTATATCTCATGAAATGATAGGAGTTAGCGGAGCAGCAAGAGTTTTAATTAAACCTGCTAAAGCTGGTACTGGTATTATTGCTGGTGGTCCAGTTAGAACAGTATTAGAACTTGCTGGAATTAAAGATGTTGTATCAAAATCACTTGGATCAAACACTAAAATTAATACTTCAAGAGCAACAATGAATGCATTACTTGCTCAAAAATCAGTAGCACATGTTGCTAAATTAAGAGGAAAAACAGTAGAGGAGATTTTAGGATAATGAAATTACACGAATTAAAGTATAATGATGGTTCTGTTAAAAATGCTAACAGAGTCGGAAGAGGTACAAGTAGTGGTAATGGTAAAACTTCTGGAAGAGGTCAAAAAGGACAAAACTCACGTAGTGGTGGTGGAGTAAGACTTGGCTTTGAAGGTGGACAAAATCCATTATTCAGAAAAGTACCAAAAAGAGGATTTAACAATTATAATTTCGAAGTTAAATATGCAGTAATTAATGTAAGTGATTTAAATAAATTTGAAGATGGAACAGAAATAACTCCAGAATTATTAAAAGATATGGGATTAGTAAAAAAACAATTAGATGGTATCAAAGTTCTAGGTAACGGAGAACTAACTAAAAAATTAACAGTTAAAGCATCAATGTTCTCTAAGACAGCTAAAGAGAAAATTGAAAAGAATGGTGGAAAAGCAGAGGTGATTTAAGTTGTTTGCAACATTCAAACAAATTTTTACACCTAGAAATAAAGAATTAAGAAAAAGAATATTATTTACTTTAGGTTGTTTAGCAATATTTATTATTGGAACAACTATAAGTATTCCAAATACGAATAAGCTAAGTGGAGATTTAGGATTCTTAGAATTACTAAACTCTATAGGTGGTGGTGCACTAAAAAGAGGATCAATTTTTGGTCTAGGTGTAATGCCTTATATTAGTGCATCAATAATTATTCAATTATTTACTATGAATATTATTCCTTATTTTACAGAACTTGCAAAAGAAGGATATTCAGGTAGAAGAAAATTAAACACAATCACAAGATATTTTGGAATTGCAATAGCATTTATCCAAGGTATTATCTTATCACTTGGTATAGTAGGATCAGGTTCTGATGCTATTAGTTATATAAAAGTTGCAGTTATATTAACTGCAGGTACAGCATTCTTATTATGGATAGGAGATCAAATTACACAAAAAGGTGTAGGAAATGGATTATCTTTAATAATTATGGCTGGTATAGTTGCACAACTTCCATATATGATGACTGAAGCATTTAAAACATTCGTTTTAGGTAATGATAATTTATTTATTGGAATTGTTTCATTCATTATTTATGTAGCAATTTATTTTGCAATAGTAATTGGTGTTGTATTTATTCAAGAATCTGAAAGAAGAATTCCAATTCAGTATTCAAATAAAACATCAAGTGCATATGGTGCTAAACAAACTTATATACCATTTAGAGTTAATGCTGCAGGAGTTATGCCTGTAATATTTGCATCAGCAATAATCGCAATTCCACAAACACTTGCAAATTTTATTAAAAGTGAAGGTTATATTAAATTTGTTAATAATTACCTAAACTATAATACAGTTGTTGGTTTAATAATATATTTAGTATTAATAGTATTATTTTCATACATTTATACTTTATTACAATTTAGACCAGCAGATATTTCAGAAAACTTACAAAAGAATGGTGGATATATTCCAGGAATAAGACCTGGTGTTGAAACTAAAAATTATATTAAATCAGTACTTATTAAAATAACAACATTTGGTTCATTATTCTTAGTAGTAATTGCTGCTTTACCAATTTTATTCTCAAACTATTCAAATGTTCAAAATGCAAATATAACACTTGGTGGTACAGGAATATTAATTGTTGTAGGTGTTGCACTTGAAACTTATAAACAGATTGAAAGTGTATTAACACAAAAAGAATATAAGAGGCGATTTTAATGAGTAATATACTTTTAATATCTGCGCCAGGCGCAGGTAAAGGAGTAACATCAGAGTATTTAAAAGAAAAGTATAATATGGTTCATATGTCAATTGGAAATCTTCTAAGAGAAGAATCAAAAAAGAATACATCATTAAAAGAAAAACTTGCTAATGGTGAGTTTATCGATAATAATATAGTATACAGTTTATTTTCTAAATTCTTAGAAGATAACGCAGGTTCATCTTTTATATTTGAAGGTTTTCCAAGACTTATGGAACAAGTTAAACCATTTTTGGATATTTTGAGTGAGCATGACATCATTTTAGATAAAATAATATTTATAGATATAGATAAAGATATTGCATTAAAAAGAGTTACAGGAAGATTAATGTGTAAGAACTGTAATGAAATTTATAATAAATATGTTGATAATCTAGAAAATAATAAGTGCAAAGTATGTGGTGGCTCTTTATATACAAGAGACGATGATAAAGTTGAAACATACGAAAATAGATATAAATTATTTAAAGAAAAAACTATGCCTGTTGTAGAATATTTAAGTGATAAATATGACATTTATACTGTTTCAAATAATGGAACGTTTGATGAAATGAAATCACAGATAGATAATATTATGGGCAATTAGGAGAGTGTAAAAATGGCAAAAAATGATGTAATCGAGGTAGATGGAAAAGTAATCGACGTATTACCTGGAGGTAAATTCAAGGTTGAACTTGCAAATGGACACATTGTAGAAGCTCATGTTTCTGGTAAAATACGAATGAACAATATTCGCATCTTACCAGGTGATACAGTTGTCCTAGAATTATCCCCAGCAGATATAACACATGGGCGTATAACATGGAATAAAAGATAATGGAGGTAAATTATGAAAGTTAGAGCTTCAGTAAAACCGATTTGCGATAAATGCAAAGTAATTAAGAGAAAAGGTGTTTTGAGAGTTATTTGTAGTAATCCAAAACATAAACAAAAACAAGGTTAATAGGAGGTGTATTAAATGGCACGTTTTAAGGGTATAGATATTCCAAATAATAAAAGAGTTGAAATAGCATTAACTTATATATATGGTATTGGTAGAAATTTATCAAAGATTATATTAAAAGAAGCTAATGTAAATGTTGACACAAAAGTTAAAGATTTAACAGAAGATGAACAAGCAAGAATTCGTGAACAATTAGATAAACATGTTCTAGAAGGTGATTTAAGACGTGAAGTTAGTCTTAATATCAAAACTAAAATGGAAATTGGATCTTATCAAGGAATCCGTCATAAAAAAGGTTTACCAGTTAGAGGACAAAGCACTAGAAGTAATGCAAGAACTCGTAAAGGTAAAGGTAAAACAGTAGCTAATAAGAAGAAATAATAGATAATAAGGAGGTTATTTAGATGGCTTATAAGGCAAGAAAACGTAAAGTTAAGAAGAATATACCAACAGGTTGTGTTCATATCCAAGCAACTTTTAATAATACAATCGTTACTATTTCAGACGAAGCAGGTAACGCAGTAAGCTGGGCATCAGCAGGTGCTATTGGTTATAAAGGTAGTAAAAAATCAACTCCATTTGCAGCTCAAATGGCTTCAGAATCAGCAGCTAAAAAAGCTTATGATGCTGGTATGAGAAAAGTTGACGTATTAGTTAAAGGTTTAGGACCAGGACGTGAAACAGCAATTCGTGCACTAGCAACTGAAGGGTTAGAAATACAATCAATTACTGATGTAACACCAGTACCACATAATGGTTGTCGTCCACCAAAACGTCCAAGAGGATAATAATAGATAAGGAGTGTGTTTATGATAAAATTTGAAAAACCACAATACAAAGTAACAGAATATGTTGAAAGTAATAGTTACGGTAAATTTGAAATAGAACCTCTAGAAAGAGGATTTGGTACAACAATAGGAAATGCACTAAGAAGAGTAATGTTATCTAGTTTACCAGGATCAGCAATAACTTCTGTAAAAATTGAAGGGGTTATGCATGAATTCCAAACAATAGATGGAATTATGGAAGATGTAACTTCTATAGTTTTGAATCTTAAAAATGTAGTAGTTAAGAATCATACAGAAGAAGATGCTGTTATTAGATTAATTACTGACAAAGAAGGTGTTGTTACAGCTGGTGATATTGAATGCCCTTCTGATGTTGAAATAATTAATAAAGATCAAGAAATCGCTACAATTGTAAAAGGTGGAAGCTTAAATATGGAAATGACTGTATCAAACGGTCGTGGATTTGTAAGAGCAGAAGCTAATAAAAAATTAATGGGAGATACAAAAGTAGGCGTAATAGCTATAGATTCAAATTATTCTCCAATTGAAAGAGTAAATATAGCTGTTGAAGATGCTCGTGTTGGTCAAGCAACTAACTATGATAAATTAATATTAGAAGTTTGGACTAATGGAGCTATGAAACCAGAAGAAGCAATCGCACTTGCATCTAGAATCATTATTGAACACTTTGAAATATTAACTGAACTTAATAGTATAGCTGATATAAAAGGATTAATGACTGAGCAAGATGAAGATCCAAAGGTTAAAGCACTTGAAACATCAATAGATGATATGGAATTTTCAGTTAGAGCTTATAACTGTTTAAAAAGATCAGGTATTAATACAATGCAAGATTTAGTAAACAGAAAAGAAAGCGATATGATGAAAATTAGAAATCTTGGAAAGAAATCCCTAAAAGAAGTATTAGATAAAGTTAAAGAAATGGGATTATCTTTTAGAGATGATGATTAATATTAATAGGAGGAAAACATGGCTTATAGAAAATTAGGTAGAGACAATAAACATAGACGTGCTATGCTTGCTAATTTAACAAAAGCAGTTATCATGAATGAATCTATTGAAACTACAGAAACTCGTGCTAAAGAAGTAAGAAAATTTGTAGATAAAATGATTACATATGGTAAAAAAGGTGATTTAGTTTCTAGAAGAAAAGCATACGCATTTTTACATAATGATAAAGCTTGCGTTGAAAAAGTATTTAACGATTTAGCAAAACGTTATGAAGGAAGAAATGGTGGATACACTAGAATAGTTAAATTTCAAGAAAGAAAAGGGGACGATGCATTAATGGTTGTACTAGAATTAGTATAACCTAAGGATGCGTCCTTTTTTTTTGCTTTTTTTTACCTTAGTTAAATTGACATCATTTACATAAATTGGTATACTTATTTATAGAATAGAGAGGTGTTGACGAGTGGAGTCAATGGAAATTTTAGATTTAGAGGAATTAAAAGAGAATAAAAGTGAAGTTATTGATGAAAACTTAAAAGGTTTTATGTCGAAAGATGAAGAAGTATCAAAACTTCTTGAAGATAAGATTGGTGAAATAGATTCTGAAACTGAAAAACTAAATGCAAAAGAAGAAGAAATAAGAGAGTTAGAAGAATCAAGTAGAGAAAAAATAAGTATGGATGCATCTCCTGATGAACTTATAGAAATTGCTGGAAAAATTAAATCAGCTCAAAGTGAATTGAGTGAGATAAATGCTAATATTGAAAAATTAGAAAATGAAAGAAAAGAATTAGAAGAAACAAAAAATAATGTTGAAGAAACTAAAAAAGAATACATAAAGAATTTGTCAGATGCTAATTCAGATTATCAAAATCAAATTTCTAAAATAGAAGATGCAATTGCTGTTTGTGATAATCCAAGTCTAAAACAAGTTTTAGAAGATGTAAAAAAGGAAAAAGAAAGAAAGCTAGCGTCTTTACAAGAAAGCAGAAATAATGAGCTTAAAACAGCATTAAATCCAGCTATAGAATCTGTTGAACCAAAAGAAGAAGTTAAAGAAGAAAAAGTAGATAATGTTAATCCTATCATAAATACAGAAATAAATGTATTAAATGAACCAATAATAAATGAACCAGAAACAAATAATCTTGAAATTCCAAAAATAGAACCAGAAATAGATATACCAGCTGTAAATGAAGAAAATGCAATTCAAAATACTGAAGATCAAGTAAAAGAAGATTCTATGATTGGTTTAGATTCTATATTATCAAGTAATGATGAAATAGTTATGCCTAAATTAACTAATGTAGAAACAGATAAAATAGAAATGCCAAAAGTAGAAGAAAAAAGAGTTAAAGTTATTTTTTCAAAGGATGTACCAGATGTAGCAGTTAAAGAAATACTTTCTTCAAGTACAGTAATGCCTAATGTTTATAGTTATTTAGGTAATAATATTATAAGTAATGGAGGTATATTATTATGATGGACTCATTAAAGAATAAAATAGTAAAGTTAGAAAATAACAAAGAATATTTTGTATTAGAAACTTTGATAGATAATAATATAAATTATATGTTATTATTAAATCTTGTTGATGACAAAGAAATTAAAATTGTTAAAATGATTTTAGATAATGGCGAAGAATATTTTGTTGAAATAACAGATGATAAAGAATTAACAAGTTTAAAATCAAGATTTAAAGATATTTTGGATGAACAAAAGATAAAAATAAAAGAAAATTAATAATATTAATTTTCTTTTTTTTGAATTTAGTATATAATAAAATCTAATTTGTGAAAGAAAGTTTATGGGTGGTAAAAATGAACTATGTTAATATTGAAAACTTATCATTTAGTTATGATGATAAAAAAATATTTAGTAATGTTAACATGCAGATAAGAAAAGGAGACTTTATTTCTATTTTATCTTCAAATAGTTCAGGTAAAACAACCTTTTTAAGGCTTATTAAAGGACTTTTAAACTATAATGGTACAATAACTGTAGATAATAAAGAAATTAGCATTATAAAGGAAAATATATGCTTATTAACACCATTTACAGAATCATATTCTAAAACAATATTAGATGAACTTTTATTAATCACAAATGATATAGTTAAAATAAAAAAAATACTTAAAGATTTTGATTTATATGACGAGGTAAATAAATCTACTCAAAGTTTAAGTTATTTTGATAATCAAAAATTAAATATAATAAAATGTATACTTAAAAATCCTAAATTGATATTAATTGATTCAATATTTTCATTTTTAAATAAACATGAAAAATTAAAAATATTTAGTATGATAAAAAAATATCAATTAGAACTTAATTTAACAATTATTTATACAACCGTTAATTTAGAAGATATATTATTTTCTGATAGTGTATATATTATAAATAATAAAAAGATAAGTTTGATATCAATGGAAGATTTATTTACAAGTAAAATTATAAAAGATAATCATATAAATATTCCTGTATTCTATGAATTAAAAGACAAATTAAAGTTATATAACTTAATTAGTGATAATGTTAGCATAATTGATGAAATGGTGGATGAAATATGCAGATAAAATATAAAGAAAAAGGTATTGATATAATAGATAAAAAAATAACAGGAATAGTAAGTAATAATGTAAGTAATATTATAAAATTTAATGAAAATTTAGGTAGTGAAGTATATATTATTTCATATTTTAATGTTCAAAATATGAATGAAGGAATAGTAGAAGATTTTTTGAATACTAAAAAAAATGAAGATATGTTACCAGATGTTTTAAAAACATTAAATATAAATAGTAAGATATTAAGCAAAAATATTTGTGAATTAAGTACAAGTGAAAAAATTAAATTATTAATAGTTAATGCTTTATTAAAAAACTATGAAGTAATATATTTTGATAATATTTTACCTTGTTTAGATTCATCATCAAGAACTAAATTATATAAATTAATAATTAAATTAAAAAAATTTCAGAATAAAACTATTCTTATTTCAGATATAAATATTGATAATATATTTGAATTTGTTGATAATTTAATTATAGTAAGTGACACTATAATTACTGGAAATAAATATGATGTATTTCCTTGTGATATAATTAATAATCCAATAACATTAACTTTAAGAGATAAAATACTTGAAAATAAAAATATAGATATTGGTAAAGTTGATAGTGTTAATGAATTAATAAAGGCAATTTATAGAGAAATAAGGTGATAAAAAGTGAATAGATTTTTAATAACATTTTCCTATGATGGTACAAACTATAATGGATATCAAAAACAACATGGTTTAAATACTATTCAAGGTTGTATGGAAGAAGCACTAAAATATATTAATAACGGAAAAGATACAAAACTTGTTTCATCAGGTAGAACTGATGCTTTTGTTCACGCTAATAATCAAAAAGCCCATGTAGATATTTCTGTAAATATTACAGAAGAAAAACTAAAAAGAGCATTAAATAGTTTAATTCCAAATGATATATATGTAAAAAATGCAAAAATAGTACAAGATGACTTTCATGCAAGATTTATGGTAAAAAGAAAAGAATATGTTTATATATTAAATATGGGTGAATATAATCCAATAAAAAGAAATTATGAGTATCAATATTGTAAAAAACTAGATGTTGATAAAATGAAAGAGGCAATAAAATATATGGAAGGAACTCATGATTTTCAAAATTTATCATCAAATGAAATAAAAGAAAAAAGTACTATTAAAACTATATATAGTGCAAAAATAAAAAAAGAAAAAGATAAACTAATCTTTACTTTTTGTGGTAATGGTTTTTTAAGATATATGGTTAGAGTAATGGTTGGTGTGTTAATTGAAGTAGGAAAAGGCAAAATAGATGTGGATGATATACCATTAATAATAGATGGCACTTATAATAAAAATTATAAAAAGGTTGCAAATCCTGAAGGACTTTATTTAAATAATGTTGAATATTAAAAAAATATAGATTTTTGTTAATCTATATTTTTTAGTCATTATCCTGAATTATGTCAACAAGTAGCTTTATATTAATGACACCACAAATACCTACTATTATGTAAATAATTTTAGTAAATAAACTATCAGCGCCACCAAATATTAATGCAACTAAGTTAAAATCAAATAAACCAATTAATCCCCAGTTTATTGCACCAATAATAGTAAGTGTTAATGCAATAACATTTAATGTTTTCATTATTATCCTCCTTTTGTACTAATTTCATTAATTATATTAAACAAAAATTTTAAAATTATTCATGAATATTTGATATTTTTAACTAATATAATTAAGTGAAATATGAAGAAGAGGTGAAAGTTTGAAAAAAATATTTTTTGTAGGCTTAATAATAAGTTTATTTTTTTTAACAGGATGTGGTAAATATACGGAGAAAACTATAGTAAAAGATTTAAATAAAAAAATTAATGCTATAACTGGATATCATGTTCAAGGAAGTATGGAGATTTATAATGGTGATGATGCATATAAATATGATGTAACATCTTCATATGAAAATGATAACTATAGAGTTAGTTTAATTAATAAGGCAAATAATCATGAACAAATAATACTTAGAAATTCAGATGGAGTATATGTGCTTACACCATCGCTTAATAAAAGTTTTAAATTTCAAAGCAATTGGCCAGAAAATAATTCACAAGTATATATAATTCAATCTGTTCTTGTAGATATAAATGAAGATAAAAATATAAAACTAGAAGAAAAAGATGGAAATTATATATTAACTGCTAAAGTAAATCATTCTAATAATAAAAATTTATCATCACAAAAAATCTATTTAGATAAAAAACTTAATTTTACAAAAATAGAAGTATTTGACGAATCAGGTAATAAACAAATAAAAATGGTTTTTGATTCTATAGATACAAAAGCAACATTTAACAATAAATATTTCTCAACAAGTGAAAATATGAAAACTAGTGCTAGTGAAAACGCTAATGCAAATATAAATTCAAATGAGTCAAGTAATGGAAGCACTAATAATAAAGAAGAAATTAATGCTGATAATAAAGATGAAATTAGAAATAATAACTCGTCAGAAGAAGCTAATATAAAATCAAGTGAAAAAAATAACAAAATAGAAAGTAGTTCAAATGATGAAGAACTAGATAGAAAATCACAAGAATCAACTAGTAGTTCAAGTAAAAATTCAGCAAATAGCTCAAGTAAAAATTCTACTACATCAATACTTGAAGAATCTGTATATCCTATGTATTTACCTAGTGGAACATATTTAAGTGATGAAGAATCAGTATCAAAAGATGATGGAAATAGAGTAATATTAACATTTGCTGGAGAATCACCATTCATACTTGTTGAAGAAGCAGTTAGTAAATCAGATGAAATGGAAGTAATACCAGTATATGGAGAACCAACTATAATTCTTGATTCAGTTGCTGCATTGTCAGATTCATCAGTTAACTTTATATCAAATGGAATAGAATATTATATAGCATCTGAAAGTTTAACAAAACAACAAATATTACAAGTAGCAGAATCTATAAGTACACTTCCTAATATGAAATAATAAGGTAATCATTAAAATTGTGTGGACCTCATTTATAAATTTAAAAAAATGAGGTTCATATCAATGTGATTACTTTTTTATTTTTTATAAAAATTTAGTTATTATGCATACTAATGATAAAGAAGAAAAAATATCTATTCATTTGTTTTCAAATATGTTATAATTATTACGGTGAGGATATATGAAGAAGAAACAAATTTTAAAAAATATAGAAAAGAATACAAAGGATAATAAATCAAAAGGAGAGAAAGATGTATTTTTTAAATTTATCACAACACTTGTTGTACTACTACTATTAGGTATATTAGTATATTTCCTAATTGGTGTATTTTATACTAAAGAAATAGACTTTAAGAGTGATAACAAAAAAGATACAAAAGAAGATGTTACTATTGATAATTCAACAATAACTTTGGGTCAAATTTTTGATCAAGCAGAAGATGAATATTATGTTCTTGTTTATGATGTTAATGATGATAAATCAATAATACCTACTTGGATGCAAGTATTTACAAGTAATAATAGTAAAGCAACAATATATAAAGTAGATTCTAAAAGTAAATTTAATGCAAAATATTTAACAGATGATAATAGTAATACAAATCCTAGTTCATATTCAGATTTAAAAGTAAAAAGCCCAACACTTATTAAAATAAATAATAAGAAGGTATCTGAATATATTGAAGGAGAAGATTCTATAAAAGATTACTTTAAGAATAATTAGAAAGAAGATGAAATTTCATGGCAAATAACGCAAAAAAATACATTAAATTAGCACTTTTAGCAGTTGTATCGATGATCATTGGTTCTGTTATAACTATTGCTATAAAAGATTTTGATGTAGCAAAAGTTAATACAAATAAAACAGAAGTAAGTTATAGCAAAACAAAAAAAGGTTTCGATTCTTTATATGAAACTTATGACACAATAATGAGTGAATATTATAAAGATGTTGATAGTGATAAGTTAATAGAAGGTGCAATAAACGGTATGCTTGAATCATTAGATGATGAACATACTATGTATTTTGATAAAAAGAGTAAAGAAGAGTTTGATTCAGAACTTTCAGGAAATTATTATGGAATAGGTGCACAAATACAACTTACAAGTGATGAGACAATAAAAATAACTAAAGTGTTTGATGATTCCCCAGCTAAAAAAGCAGGATTAAAAGAAGAAGATGTTTTTGTTAGTGTTGACGGAACTTCTGTTAAAGGAAAAAGTGCAACAGAAGTAGCAAATATGTTAAAAAGTGATTCAGTAAAAACATCAACAATTGTTGTAAAAAGAAATGACAAAGAATTAACATTTAAAGTGACTAAAGAAAATATTACTTTATTCTCAGTTAGTTCTGAAATGCTTGATAATAATGGCAAGAATGTTGGATATTTAAGTGTAAGTATTTTTGGCCAAAAAACATATTTTCAATTTAAGGATGCATTAACAAAATTAGAAAAACAAGATATGGATTCTTTAATTATTGATTTAAGAGGTAACACAGGTGGATATTTATCTACTGTAACTAATATGCTTGAAGAATTCATAGATAAAGGAAATGTTATATATCAAATTCAAAGTAGTTCAGGTGTAAAACAATATAAAACTGTTAAAGCTTCTGAAAAAAAATATAAAATAGTTGTATTAATAGATGGTGGAAGTGCTTCTGCATCAGAAATTATGTCAGCTGCTATGAAAGAAGTTTATGGTGCAACACTTGTTGGTCAAACAACATATGGTAAAGGTACAGTACAAACAACTAAGAATTTATCAAATGGATCAATGATAAAATATACTATTGAAAAATGGTTAACTCCAAGTGGTAAAAATATAGATAAAGAAGGAATTAAACCAGATTATGAAGTAGAATTAGGAGATTCATATAAGAATAATCCTACTAAAGAAAATGATGCACAACTTCAAAAGGCATTAGATTTATTAAAATAGTCTTAATAATTTAGACTATTTTTATTTTGGATATTTATGTTATAATGTAATAGAAAGAGGAATAAATATGAAGTTTGGAGAAAAATATAATATACATGGTTATAAACATAATGGTGATTTATATAAAGTATGGGATGAAACAATTTTTTTAGCACAAACAGATGATTATTATGTTTTTGCAAATAATAAAATTAAAGTTACTGAGATAGATGGAAGAAGTTGGAGAACTAAAGAACCAGCAATTACATTTTATTATAAGAAAAGTTGGTTTAATATAATTGCTCAATTAAAAAATACAGGAATATATTATTATTGTAATATTTCATCGCCAGTAATAATTGAAAACAATACAATAAAATATATTGATTATGACTATGATCTTAGGGTATTTCCAGATGGAGCATATAAAATATTAGATAAGTCGGAATATGAATATCATAAAAAAATTATGAATTATCCAGATGAAATAGATAAAATAGTGAAATATGAATTAAATAGGTTAATTGAAAAATATAAAAGAAGAGAAGATCCATTTAATGAAGAAACTATAAAAAAGTATTACGATTTATATAAAAAATTAAAATAATGAAGAAAAAATAAAGATAATGTGAATTATTTTTATTTTTTTGAATAAATTATATTGAAGCACATAAAAAAGTACCAAAAAATGCCATAAAATACATTAAAAATAAGAAAATTACAAAAATCGACAAAAATTTTAAAAAAATTGTTGACACACTAATTTAGTTATGGTACTATTAATGTGCGCTGTGACAAAGAGGCCTTAAAAAATAAGGCGTTGCAGAGTAAATGATCTTTGAAAACTG
>ERZ773208.275-NODE-275-length-50388-cov-4.967437_pt1 | contig 50388 bp, 44 predicted proteins | sample MGYA00581006_ERZ773208 | MGnify/ENA primary metagenome ERZ773208 (study PRJEB29015, sample SAMEA2737793) | human gut metagenome | biome: human gut; feature: human-associated habitat; material: faeces | place: China | collected 2012 ... | reverse complement strand
CGTTGCGGACAGCGCGCCCATGGTGCGGCCGTGGAAGCCGTGGGTCATGGAGATGATGCGTGCCGGTTTGCCGCCGATCTCAGGCGACGCGCCCGGCAGGGTGCGCCCGTAGAGCTTGGCGAGCTTCAGCGCCGCCTCGTTACCTTCCGCGCCGGAATTGCCGAAGTAGACGCGGGAACCTTCCGGAGCGCCCGCGAGCTTGACGAGTTTGGCGGCGAGCTTGATCTGCGGTTCGGTGGCGAAGTAGTTGCTCACATGCGCGGCCTTGGCGGCCTGCTCGCTGACGGCCTTCACCCACTTCGGATGGGCGTATCCGAGTGCGTTGACGGCGATGCCTGCAAGGAAATCGAGATATTCATTGCCGTCGACATCCCAGATGTGGGCGCCCTCACCGTGGTCCATCACGCGCAGGGGCGTGCCAAACACGTTCATATGCACCTGGGAGTACTCTCCCAGCCACTTGGCATCTTCAGTGCCGAGTGTTTCCAGTTGTTCAGTTGCCATAGGAACTCCTCATTTCAATACCGTCCTCGGGCACGACCATGGTGCCGATGCCGTCGGTGGTGAAGATCTCGTTCAGGATGGAATGCGGTTTGCGACCGTCGATAATATGGGCCCGCGGAACGCCTCCGTCGATGGCGCGCACGCAGGCTTCCATCTTCGGACGCATGCCGCTTTCCAGGTCGGGGAGCATATCGCGCAGATTCTCCACGCCGATGCGGCCAATCAGGGAGTCACGGTCCGGCCAATCGGCATACAGACCGTCGACGTCGGTCAACACGACCAGCTTGCTGGCTCCAAGGGCCGCGGCAAGGGCGGCCGCGGCGGAGTCGGCGTTCACGTTGAGCACTTCGGTGGCATCGTCTTCATTCGGAGCCACGGAGGAAACCACCGGAATACGTCCGGCGTTGATTAGATCCTCCACGGCGGACGCGTCGACGCTCACCACGTCGCCGACCAAGCCGATATCGGTGGGCTTGCCGTCAATGACCGGTTTGCGCTGCATGGCCGAGAACAGGGCGCCGTCCTCGCCGGACAGGCCGACCGCGAATGGACCGTGCGCGTTGATCAGGCCAACGAGTTCACGGGACACCTTGCCGGTCAGCACCATGCGGACCACATCCATGGCTTCCGGAGTGGTGACACGCAATCCGCCCTTGAATTCGGACTTGATACCCAGGGCCTTAAGCATTTGGGATATCTGCGGACCGCCACCGTGCACCACGACCGGGTGCAGTCCCACCTGGCGCAGGAACACCATGTCTTCGGCGAAGCAGGCTTTCAGATGATCGTCGATCATCGCGTTGCCGCCATATTTGATGACGATGCGTTGTCCGGCGAATTCCTCCAACCACGGCAGCGCTTCGATAAGCACTTCCGCCTTCTGGTCGGCGCGCAGGTCGGTGTGCACGTCGAAGTGGAATCCAGGTCCTTTGAGTTCTTTGGCCATTCCTGTTCGATCAGCTTTCGTAGTCAGCGTTGATGTGTACGTATTCGTGGGTCAGATCGTCGGTCCAGACGGTCGCTTCCGCTTCTCCGGCGTTCAGGTCGATGTCGATGTGCACCTCGCGTGGGGTCATGTCCACTTCGGAGCGGTCGCGTCCGGCTCCGCCGTTTTCGCAGATGCGTACGCCGTTGACGTCCACCGTGACCTTTTCGGAATCGTATGGTGCGACGTCGGACGGCACGGTGCCAAGGGAGCTGACGATACGGCCCCAGTTCGGATCGTTGCCGGAGATGGCGCATTTGAGCAGATTGGACGCTGCGACCGCGCGGCCGCATGCCAGAGCGGCTTCTTCGGTGGTCGCGCCGGTAACTTTGACACGGATGTCATGGCTTGCGCCTTCGCCGTCGCCGATGATCTGGCGAGCGAGCGAGGCGGTGGCCTTGGCCACGAGCTCGTTGAACTCGTCCGGTTCCGGTTCGATGCCGGACGCGCCGGAAGCCAGCAGCAGCACGGTGTCGTTGGTGGACATGCAGCCGTCCACGTCGATGCGGTTGAACGACATTTCGACTCCGACGTTCAAGGCGGCTTGAAGCTGTCCGGCGGTCACGACGGCATCGGTGGTGATGACGCACAGCATGGTGGCCAGCTGCGGGGCGATCATGCCGGAACCCTTGACCATGCCACCGATACGGAAGCCGTTGGAACCTTCCAGCTCGACGGTTTTCGGCTTGGTGTCGGTGGTCATGATGGCGTGCGACGCATCGGCTCCGGCTTCGGCGGTATCGGCAAGGGTTTCAAATGCCTTGTCCGCGCCGGACAGCACGTTGTCGAGCGGCAGCAATTCGCCGATGAGACCAGTGGAACATACGGCCACGTCTTCGGCTTTGGCGCCGATGAGGCTGGCGACCTTTTCAGCGGTGGCCTTGGACTGCTCGTATCCTGGCTTGCCGGTGCATGCGTTGGCGCCGCCGGAGTTCAGAATCACGGCCTTCACATGGCCGTCGGATACGATGTTCCTCGACCACTGCACAGGAGCCGCGCAGAAACGGTTCGAGGTGAACACGCCGGCAGCGGCGTCAAGCGGTCCATTGTTGACCACGAGAGCCAGATCCTTCTTGCCTTCGACCGCGGAAATGCCAGCTGCCACGCCAGCTGCGGAAAAACCTTGTGCGAACGTTACGCTCACGGTGCCACTCCAATCTTCGTCAATCCTGCATCCTCAGGAAGTCCCAATGCCACATTCAGCGACTGCACGGCCTGTCCGGCGGTTCCTCGGTTGAGGTTGTCGATGGCCGCGAATGCCAGCAGGCGGCCGGCATGATGGTCGACGACCACTTGAATGTGGGCCGCGTTAGAACCGATGATGTTGGCGGTGGCCGGCATTACGCCTTCAGGCAGCACCACCATGAAATCCTGGCCTTCGTATGCGTCCAGCCAGACCTGGCGGATCTCGGCATCCGTCATGCCAAGCGCTTTGTCGGTGAGTTTGGCGGAAACGGTGGCGAGAATGCCACGCGCCATCGGCGCGAGAATCGGCGTGAAGGCGAGGGTGTAATCGTCCGCCTCCGCAGCACTCTTGCCGGCCGCGTGCGCGAAGTTCTGCAGGATCTCCGGAATGTGGCGGTGCGTACCGCCTACCGAATACGGCAGTGCGGAGCCGAACGCCTCAGCCGCAAGCAGATTGGTGCGCTTGAGGTTCTTGCCGGCGCCGGAATAACCGACCACCAAATCAGCCACAATGTCTTTCGGTTCGACAAGACCCTGCGCAATGCCCGGTTGCAAAGCCAGCGTGGTCGCAGTGACGTTGCAGCCCGGTCCCGCAATGCGCTTGGCGCCGGGAAGCGCTTCACGCTGACGGCTGTAGGAGCCGTCAGCCGCGACGCCGGTGATGAGTTCCGGCATGCCGTAGGTCCAATGCTGGTAGAAGTCACCGCCGTAGAACGCGTCCCACGCGCTCTTCTCCTCAAGGCGGTGATCGGCACCCAGATCCACCACCACTGCGTTCGGATCAAGCTGGGAAGCCAGCGCTCCAGAAGCGCCGTGCGGCAATGCCAGGATGATCACGTCATGGCCGTTGAGCACTTCCGGCGTGGTGTCCTCGACCACGAGGTCCGCCAACTGCGGAATGTGCGGCATATGCTTGCCAAGCTTGTCCCCCACCGAAGAATGTCCGGCGACGCAGGTCACTTCGAAATTCGGGTGTGCCGCGAGTATGCGCAACGCCTCACCACCCGCGTATCCAGTCGCGCCAGCCACGGCTACCGTGTATTTGGCCATGTCACGTCTCTTTTCCTTGACTCGTTGAAACACATTCAGCATACACTTTATGCACTACATTGCATAATTATGCAGTTCAATCGTGTCGGATAGTGGTCACCGCCCATAACGGGACCGTTCAGACGAACATAAAAAGATTGGTTTCAGGCGGAAATCGAGCTGGAATCACCACTTTGTCCACTGCCACCGAACATGTACTGCATCATCTGGTTATACAAATCGGCTGTGGAAATGCCGTGAACCGTCATCCAAATCACCGCAATGGTGTACAGCACGTTGATAATCAGCGCTGCCACGCCAAGCGCGTAGCCTTTCATATGCAGTTTTTTGGTACGCCACATGGCGATGGCGCCCATCACCGCAGGGATGACCGGTACCGGCAGGAATAGTGCGAACACGAACGAGATGATCGCATAGCTATCCCAATGGCCGTACAGGGGGTTCTGGCTGGGATCATTCGGGTTGATGGGATATATGCCGGGCTGTTGGTATGGATTCGGCCCATACTGGTTTGGCCCGTATTGATTTGGTCCATACTGATAGCCATTGGGCTGGCCTGATTGCTGCCGTCCCGATGCATCATATGGATTCGCCGGATACCCGTTCTGCATATACGGATTCGTCTGCGGCCGCTGCGCCGTTTGTTGTGCATCGTCCGCCGGCTTGGGCTGTTCGGGAGCCCCATACATGTATGGATTGTAGTTCGCCGGATACTGGTTGGACATCGCGCCATATTCAGGCTGGTTGTACTGTCCGAATTCCGGCTGTGCCGACTGGTCCGACGACGAAGACGACGAAGACGACGAAACCGGAGCAGCCCCGGCCGCCTCCTGCCCTTCGTCGGGGTTGATCGGCTGGTTCTGCTCCGGTTCGTTCATGTCGTCCTCTTTATCTTTTTGGTTACTTCGATGGACTTGACGTGTCAGGCACGCAGTTGCGCGCCCAGCTTCGCGGCCGCATCCACGATGCGCTTGCGAATGGCTTCGCTGTCCTCGGAGGTCAGCGTCTTGTCCTCAGCGCGGAACGTGACGGCGTATGCAAGGGACTTCAATCCCTCACCCAGCTGATCACCGGTGTACACGTCGAACAGGTCGATGCTCTCCAAGCTGTTGCCGGCGGCTTCGACGATGGTCTTCTCGAGTTCGGCGGCGGTGACGTCCGTCGACACGGTGAAGGCCAGATCCTGCTTGACCGGCGGGAAGGTGGAAATCGGCTTGGCCTGCACCGGCTTGCCGCTCAAGGTGGCAAACAGCGCGGTCAGGTTCAGTTCGAACGCGGCGGAATGGGCCGGGAAGCCCAACGCCTCGTTGACATGCGGGTGAAGCTCGCCGACCATGCCGACGAACGTGTCACCTGCCATCACACGTGCCGCACGGCCCGGATGCCACTGCGCGGGTACGTCCTCAGCCTTCGGCTGGTCCAACGTGAGCTTTGCGCCGATGCGGTCGGAAATACGCTGCACGGCTTCAACTGCGTCGGACCAGTCCACGGCACGGCGATCGCCCATCCAGCCGGAGTCGACGGCGTTGCCGGTCAGAATGCCGGCGACGTGCATCGGCTGGTCCGGCAGGCCTGCGTCAAGCGCGGCCAACTGCTCGTCGGTCGGCTTGACGGCACCCGGCAATGCCGGAATGGCCGGAGCGTTCGGATCCCACAGGTAGACGTGTCCGATTTCGTACAGCGACACGTTTTCCACGCCACGGCGCAGGTTACGCTGCACGGTCTGCGCGAGGGTCGGGATGATGTCGCGACGCAGGAACGGGCGATCGCCGGCCAGTGGGTTGGCAATTTCGACGCTGACCTTCTTGGTGGCGTCGGCGTCAAGTGCGAAGTTCTTGTAGTCTTCGTCGCCCACGAACGGATAGCTCAGGGTCTCCACCATGCCGTATTCGGCGAGTTCGTCGGCCACCTGGCGCTTGCGCAGCTGTTCGGCGGTCAGTCCGACCTTGCCTTCGACCGGTGCCGGCGGCACGGTGACCGGAATCTCATCGTAGCCGACCAGACGGGCCACTTCCTCCACCAGATCGCACGGTTCGTTGAGGTCCGGACGCCAGCTCGGCGGAGTCACGGAGAACTCACCGTTGCCACCGCCGGCCACAGTGCAGCCGATATCGGTGAGAATGTCGCTGATGGTGTTCACGTCAGTGTCCAGTCCCGCCACGCGGGCCACTTCGGACGCCTTGAACAGAATCGGACGACGATTGCAGACGGTGTTGTAATCAGTCGGGTGCTCGCTCGGCTCGCCGTTGCCGTACTTGACCAGAAGCTCGGCGGCCATCTGGGCGGCAGCGGGCTGCAGCTGATCATCCACGCCACGCTCGAAACGACGGGACGCTTCGGACGGAATCTTGTGACGACGTGCGGAACGCGCGATCGACACCTGGTCGAAATGAGCGGATTCCAGCAGGATGTTCTTAGTTTCAGCAGTGACCTCGCCATACAGGCCGCCCATCACGCCGGCGATGCCAAGCACACGAGAGCCACGCTCGCCGTTCGGCGAGTCGGTGATCAGCAGGTCTTCGACGCTCAGGTCATGATCCTTGCCGTCCAATGTGGTGAGCTTCTCACCTTCATTGGCGCGGCGCACGACGATCGGTCCTTCAATCTTGTCCAGATCGTAGGCGTGCATCGGCTGGCCAAGATCAAGCATCACGTAATTGGTGACGTCCACCGCCAAAGAGATGGAGCGCATGCCCGCGCGGATTAGGCGGCGGCGCATCCAGTTCGGCGTGTGGCTTGCCGGGTCGAAACCACGCACGGCGCGCGCGTAGTAGCGATCGCAGCCGACCACACCGTGAATCGGATTCTTGTCGTCGACGATCACTTCGATGTCGCTCTTGACACCTTCCGGCAGACCCTGAGTGACGGGCGCCTTCTTGCCGAGGGCGGTTGCCGGATCAGTGTAGACGGCGCCAGTGGAATGGTGGTATTCGCGGGCCACGCCACGGTAGGAGAACGCGTAGCCGCGATCCGGGGTGATGTTGATTTCCAGCAGCGGCTGGTCCAGGTGCAGCAGATGCATGGCGTCATCGCCCGGCTGGAGCTTTTCGTATTCCTCCGGGGTGAAGCCGTACTTGCGTAGCAGGATGATGCCGTCGTGGTTATCACCCAGACCAAGCTCACGCTCGGAGGCGCACATGCCGTTGGAGATGTGGCCGTAGGTCTTGCGCGGTTCGATCTTGAAATCGCCTGGCAGCACGGCGCCCGGCAGGGTCACGACAACCTTCTCGCCGGCTGCCATGTTCGGAGCTCCGCAGATGATGCCGCGTGGCACCTTGTTGCCGTTTTCATCGGTCTCGTTGTATTCGTCGCCGACGTCCACATGACACCAGTTGATGATCTTGCCGTTCTTCTGCGGTTCCGGAGTGGCGTCGACCACATAGCCGACGACAATCGGGCCGGTGACCTGGGAGGTGTGGATCTCTTCCTCTTCGAGGCCGACCTTCACCAGATCCTTGGCAAGCTGTTCATACGTAAGGCCTTCCGGAACCTCGACATGGTCCTTGAGCCAATCAATGTCAACCATTGGCATGGGTCAATCACTCCCCCATCACAAACTGTTCGCTGAATCGCACGTCGCCTTCCACCAGGTCGTGCATGTCGTTGATGTCGTGGCGCAGCAGCAGGGTACGTTCCACGCCGACGCCGAAGGCGAAGCCGGTGTAGACCTCAGGATCGAGGCCCGCAGACTTCAGCACGTTCGGGTTGACCATGCCGCAGCCGCCCCATTCAAGCCAACCGGCGCCGCCCTTCTTGTCGGGGAACCACAGGTCGAGCTCGGCGCTCGGCTCGGTGAACGGGAAGTAGCTCGGACGCAGACGGGTTTTGGCTTCCGGGCCGAACATGGCCACGGCAAGCTTGTCGAGCACGCCCTTCAAATCGGCCATGGTCAGATGCTTGTCCACGGCGAGGGCCTCCACCTGATGGAACACCGGGGTGTGGGTGGCGTCAAGTTCGTCGGTACGGAACACACGGCCCGGGCAGGCGATGTACAGCGGCACGCCACGGGTGATGAGTCCACGGACCTGATCGGACGAAGTCTGGGTGCGCAGCACCATGTTGGAGCCGACGAAGCCCGCGGCGTCCTTGGCCTGATTGCCCTTGACGTAGAAGGTGTCCTGCATCTGGCGTGCCGGATGGTCCGGACCGAAGTTCAGCGCGTCGAAGTCATACCATTCGGTTTCCACTTCCGGACCGTCGGAGATCTGCCAGCCCATGGAGATGAAGAAGTCCTCGACATCCTCCATCAGCTTCGGCAGCGGATGGCGGGCGCCAAGCGGCTTGCGGTTGACCGGCAGGGTCATATCCACGGTTTCGGCGGCAAGCTCGCGGGCCTCTTCTTCGGCCTTGACTTGCTTTTCCTTGGTGCCGAACGCACGACCGAAGTCGGCGCGAAGCTTGCCCATGAGCTTGCCGGCGTCTTTCTTCTGGTCCTTCGGCAACGCGCCGATGGCCTTGCTGGCCTGCGTCATCGCGGATTCCGCTCCGGCGTACTGCGTCTTGATGGCTTTCAATTCCTCCATTGTGGAGGCGTTTTCGATTTTCGCGATGCCCTCGGCAACCGCATCGGTTACCGCTTGGGCGTCGAATACCGCACCCTCTGCCACGAGATACCTTTCTTATCAACCGTTTGTTTTACGCATAAAACGCGCAATTCCAACGTTTTTACGACTTCACATTCTTTCAACATGACTCGACATAGCCAAGCTCAGCAGCATCACCGCCGCGCTGGTGCCGAGATTGAGCGATTCCGCCTTGCCGTAGATGGGAATCGACACGATTCTGTCGACGCGTTCCAACACATCCTGGGTCAGCCCGCGCGCCTCGTTGCCGAACAGCACCGTCTTGGCCTGTGCAAGCGACTGCGGCACGGCAAGCACGTCCGTAAGCGGTTCCGGCGGCCGTGCGTCGGTACCATACACGTCGGCGGCGTACACGGCGAGTCCGCGTTCCGCACACCAATCGAAATACTCGTCCGTGCCCATGGAGACGACCGGCAGATGGAACAGCGAGCCGGCAGTGGAACGAATCACCTTCGGGTTGAAGATGTCCACGCAGTCGTCCACCAGCACCACGCCCGCGCAACCGGCCGCATCCGCGGAACGGATCACGGTGCCGGCGTTGCCCGGATCGCGCACCTGCCAGAACGCGGCGACCATCGTACGTTCGTCGGAATCGCCATCAATGACGGCGGAATCGAGGAAAGCGCGCATGTCGGCGACGGCGAGCACTCCCTGCGCGTCGGAGCTCATGTGCTGCATGACGGCATGCGTCACCTTGTGCACGTAAGTGCCGGCCTGCATGGACTTGCCGGCCATCTGCGCCACGGTAGGCGTGATGAAAGCCGCGTCCGGTTCGGCGGAGACGACCTCCACATACAGGTCCTCGACGATGTCGGGATGCCAGGAGAGCAGTTCACGTACCGACTGCGGTCCTTCCACCATGAACCTGCCGGACCGCTTGCGGCCTTTCCTGTCGGCAAGTTCGGAGACCCTGCGGACGCGTTCGGCCCTTGGGTTTGCAATGACTTCGGATTTCATAGGCATACGCGTTAGCCTAACACCTTCGAAGCGGTTGGCGACGCGGCCATGTCATGTTTCGAGGCGTCCAGAAAACATCCAGCCGCATCCCAGCGCGAACAAAGCGTCTTTCTGTTGTATGCCAGATACAACTTTTACCATCAGCATAAACGCCGATCGCGAGCGGCGCGGAACCATCAATCGCTCATATCTATCGAAACACATAAGGAAACAGCCATGTTCGTCGTCAAAAACGCATGGAAAAGCGTCACCCGCAACAAGGGACGCAATATGCTCATCATCGTCATCGTGACCATCATCGCCGCTGCCGCCACAATCGGCCTATCCATCCGGCAGGCGGCCGCCACCGCAAGAAGCAGCGGATTAGATAACACCACCGTCACCGCGCAGATCAGCCTTGATCGCGGCAAACTCATTTCCGAATCGCGCGAGCAGTCCAAGTCGGATTCCGATTCGTCCGATGCTTCCGCCAAACCTGACTTCGACGCCATGCGTTCCGCTTTGGCCGACAAGCAGTTTTCGCTTGCCGACTATCAGAAGTACGCGAAGGCTCCATCCGCGGTGAAATCCACATATTATATGGAGACCACGGGGTTGGCGGCGACTGACGATTTCCAGCCGGTCACCGATTCGTCCGGTTCGGATTCCTCCAGCTCGTCCGGCTCATCCAATATGAAGGATTCGTCTGATACCGCCGGTACGGATAACGGCAACCGTCAGGATGAACAGCCCGACGTCCCCGACGGACAAATGGGCGACGTCGCGGGCAGCAAAGACGGCGCGGGCATGGTCAACGGCGATTTCTCCCTAATCGGCTTCTCCAGCAACGAGGCCGTCGCCAACGCCTCCAATGGCAGCTTCACGATGGTGAAGGGCAAGGTGTTCGGCTATGACGCGAGCAGTGATGGCGATGCCATCATCTCCAAATCGCTCGCCGACCGTTCCTGACAATCCAATCGCACGTTTTTCCTGGAAAGGACCTCCCATGACAACGAATTCCGCGAATACCGCCAATACGGCAATCGCAAAAGAAGCCGTCGAGACCAACGGCGCACAATCGCAGCAGACCGACCCGCCTACGCTGCAGCTGGATAACGTCAGTTATGCCTACACCAAAGGCGGCAAACGCGTGCTGAAAAACATCAGCCACGATTTCCAAGCCGGCAAAGTGCATGCCATCACCGGACACCGTCCGGAGCGGGCAAAACCACGCTGCTATCACTGATCTCGGGACTGGCGAATCCCACGGAAGGGATGGTGCTGGTCGACGGCACCGACCTGTCGGAACGAGACCGATACCGTTTTCGCAGCCATGACAGCGGCGTGATCTTCCAAAGCTTCAACCTGCTGCCGAACCTTACGGTGGCGGAGAACATCATCCTGTCGATGGACGCGTCCGGCAAATCGTTCGACAAGTCGAAGAAAGCAATCGTCGAAGAATTGCTCAAACAGGTGCATCTGCCGAAGGAATACACGAACGAACGTATCCTGCACCTGTCCGGCGGCGAACAGCAGCGTGTGGCGATCGCCCGCGCGTTAAGCTACGGCCCTTCCATCATCGTCGCGGACGAGCCGACCGGCAATCTCGACCTGGCCACCCAGGACGACATCATGGGTATTTTCCGAACGTTGGCGCATGATGGGCATCGTTGCGTCATCATCGTCACGCACAGTCCGGAAGTGGCGAAGACGTCCGACGAGGTGTTCGAGCTGGCTCCCATCAGGCGTCGCAGATAAGCGTCGGCAGCTTCTCGAAAAGAAATACGGCATGCGTCCCCATGCAACGGACACGCATGCCGTATTTTTTCCTGTTTCGGTTGGACGGTGGCGTTATGATTGGGCGCGTCGAAGTACAGGGGGTGCCGAATACGGCTGAGACGGGCGACCGCCCGGACCCTTGACCTGATCAAGGTAATGCTTGCGTAGGAACAGTACCGGCAAAACACGTCGCGTCCCGTAGAGACGATCTCCGTTGTATTTCGGCTTGTGCACATACCCAATGGAAGTCGAGAAGGGACACCATGGCCAACGAAAAGCCATCGACGCAGACGCAGCCGCACGGCGATGCCGCAACCAGAAAGAAAACCGAAACGAGCGTGGCGGAAGCCGGTTCGTCAGCCGAAAAGAAGGTCACGCCGAAGAACGCCCTGCTGGGATTGCAGCATGTGCTCGTATCAAACGTGTGGCTTGATCCGGTGTTCGTGGCGGGCGCCATCGGTCTGCCGTTGGCATTGTCGTCGAACATGGTGAACGCCATTTTCATCGTCTCCGGCCTGGTCACGCTTATCCAGGCCACGAAACTGGTGCGCCTGCCCATCGTTCAGGGTCCTTCCGCGGCGTTCGACGCGCTGATGATCGCCGCCGGCACCGCCGGATCACTTGCCGCGGCCGGCACGTCCATCTTCATCAGCTCGCTGATTTTCCTGGTGCTGTGCCTGACGCGTGTGATCGAGAAGCTGCGGTTCCTGTTCGCCCCGATCGTATCGGGCGTGATCATCTTCCTCGTCGGCGTCTCCCTGTCGGGATTCACATTGAGCGAGTTCCTTGGCGGCGCGCCGGGAGACAAGGGCTTCGCCGATCCGAAGACGCTGGCCGTCTCCATCATCACCTGCGTGCTGGTGGTGGTGCTTTCCCAGTTCGGCAAGGGCATGGTGAAGGCGCTGTCGTATCTGATCGCACTGGTCGTGGGCACCGCGCTGTCTCTGGCGTTCGGCATGGCCGACTTCTCCGCGGTGGCCTCCAAGCCGTGGCTCGGCCTGCCCAAGTTCATGCCGTATGGCGGTTTCGATTTCAACGCGGCGATTTTCGTACCGTTCTTCATCGCCTATCTGGTGGCCATCATGGAAGCCCTCGGCGTGTATCAGGCGGCCACGGAGATCCAAGGCACGAAGCTCCAGGACCGCCAGGTGCGTTACGGTCTTGCCGGAGAGGCCGCCGGTTCGGCGATCTCCTCGCTGATCGGCGGTTTCACCACCACCGCGTATCCGCAGAACGTGGCGCTGCTCAAAGTCACCGACGAAGGCAAGACCCGCACCCGCGTGCCGGTGATCATTGCCGGCGTGGTGTTCGTGGTGCTTGGTTTCATTCCGAAGGCGGGCGCAGTGCTGTCGCTCATCCCATCCCCCGTGATCGGCGCCATCTTCCTGCCGGCCGCCGCAAGCCTCATCAGCACCGGCTTCAACACGCTGCGCAAGGTGGAAAGCGACGACCGCACCCAAGTGGTGATCGGCCTTTCCCTGCTGCTTGGCATCGCCCTGCCGAACGCGTTGAGCGGTCTTGGAGGAGGAGCGCACGTGTTCTTCTCGAATTCGATTCTGGTCGGCGCGTTCAGCGTCGTGATTCTCAAGGCCCTCATCATCGACCTACCGAACTTTATCGCACGACACGCAGACGAGCGGACGAAACAAGCGGAATAATCGAAAGCATCCGAATAATCCGACAACCATACGACGGAAAGGACATGGCATGAGCATGGGGCAATCGCAGGAATCCACGAACATCGACGAGACGAAGGAAACCATCAAACGGGAGGTGCTCGACTTCATCGCACAATACGGCTGCGGCAAGGCGCCCGATGAGGCGTTCGACACGCTGGCGAAGCATATCTTCGCCTTTCAATTCGAGCACAACCTCCCATACCGCGCCTACTGCATGTCCAAACGCGTGACGCCGCAGACGCTCGCCAACTGGATGCAGATTCCCCCCATGCCGGTGGACGGCTTCAAAATGCTGACGCTCACCTCCGTGCCCGAACAGGATTGCGAAGCGGTGTTCACCACCAGCGGTACCACGCATCCCGGTCAACGCGGGCGCAACTTCCACCCCGACCTGCAGGTGTGGGACGAGTCGATGATCGTGCCGTTCAGGCATTTCATCATGCCCGACCGCGAGCGCATCCGCATCGCGGTCCTCTCCCCCGCATGGGACATGAACGAGCATTCGTCGCTGTCCCGATATCTGACCCGCGCCGTGGAGCAGTGCGGCGCCGAAGGCAGCGGCTTCTTCTTCCATGAGGATGGCCTTGATTTCACGGGCGTCGAGCGCTTCCTCGACGAGGCCGCGGCCGACAGCGAACCGGTGATGCTTATGGGCGCCTCCTCCGCCTACCTGTATCTGCTGGATTATCTGGACAAGCAGGGCAAGACCTACGCTCTGGCCGCCGATTCCCGCGTGTTCGATACGGGCGGTTTCAAAAGCACGCGCACCGACATGACGGTCGACGACCTGTATGCGGCGTTCGAACGAGTGTTCGGCGTGAAGCGCTCGCATTGCGTGAACATGTATGGCATGACGGAGTTGAGTTCGCAGATCTACGATCAGAACATCCTGTCCTATTACACGGATGGTTCGTCGAATTATCTCAAAGCCACGCCGTCGTGGGTGCGTTCGGTGTTCCTCGATCCGGCTTCGCTTACGCCGGTCGCCGATGGCGAGCAGGGTGTGATCGCGCATTACGATCTGGCGAATTGGAATTCGTGCCTGGCTATTCTGACGGAGGATCTGGGTGTGCGCACCGAACATGGCTATGTGCTGAACGGTCGTGCGAAGGGCGCCGAGGCGCGTGGCTGTTCGATCACCGTCGACGAGGTGATGGCGGCCAACGCATGAGCGACGTCGACATTTTCCACGCGCCGCGGGATTTCGAGTTCCATAATTTCGACACACGCAACGTCACGGCGTCCGATGGCGGCACGGCGACGTTGCGTTTCCCCCGTCTCGACGCCGATGCCGTGCATGCGCTGGCGGCGTCGGTGCGGCGGCATCGCGCCGAGAAACTGGCGCGGTATTCCACGGACGGGATCGTCGACGTGATCGCGCGCGCCGTAGAATTGTGGACGGATCCGGAATATCCGGAACGTCGGCTTGCGGAGCGGCTCATTCCCGCGGTCACCGGCTATGACGCGTCCATGGTGCGTATCGAATTGAAGCGGTACATGCGCATGTTCCGTCGGCGTGAGCTGCTGCGTTTCGTGGATGACGAGTTGAATTGCCCGCAGATGCTTGACGAGTATCGCCCGAACCGTTCGGGCGGATACACGCGGCTGTACGGTCCGGAATTGTCGTTCCACGTGTTTTCCAGCAATGTGCCGGGCATTCCCGTGTGGAGCATGACGATGGGTCTGCTGACGAAAAGCGCGATTCTCGGCAAATCGTCGTTCGACGAGCCGCTGATGCCGGTGCTGTTCGCCCGTTCCCTGGCAAGCGTCGACCCCGATATGGCGGACGCTTTGGCGATTGTGCCTTGGCGTGGCGGCACCGTGGATTTGGAGGATGCCGCGATTGGCGAGGCGGATGCGGTGGTCGCGTACGGTTCGTCGCACACCACCGAGGCGATTCGCCCGCGCGTGCGTGCCGGAAAGCCTTTCCTCAGCTACGGCGCGAAAATCGGCTTCTCGCTGATCGGCCGCGAGGCGCTTCGCGCCGATCTGTATGCCGGCACCGTGCATCGTATGGCGATCGACGTGGCCACATACGACCAGCAAAGCTGTCTGGCGCCGCAAACCATGTTCGTGGAACGTGGCGGCGCGATGTCTCCGGCGCAGGTCGCCGAACTGCTTGCCAGCGAATTGGACGGGCAGCAGCGCAAATATCCCCGTTCCACACCGTCCGAAGAGGAGTCCATGGCGATTCAGCGGTTGCGTTCCACCGCGCAGATGAAAGCGCTGATGCTGGGCGCCGGCCCGATGGCCGCCGCGGCCGGCAACGCGGATGATGCGCCGTCCGACGACCCGTTCGTGGTGCAGTCGCGTTCGGGCACCGACTGGACGGTGCTGTACTATCCGTCCATCGGCATGGCCGACTCGCTGTCCACACCACTGAACCGCACCGTCAACATCGTGGCGGTGGACCATGTCGAGGACGCGCTGCCCACGCTGCGCCCTTACGCGCAATGGTTGCAGACCTGCGGTGTGGCGCTCGCTCCGGACCGGCTGTTCGACGTGGCGCAACGCGTCGGCGAGACCGGCATCGACCGCATCTGCCCGGTAGGCGAGATGAATCGCGCGAAATCCGGCTGGCATCACGACGGCGGCTTCAATCTGCTTGATCTGGTGCATGCCGTCGATATCGAACGCAATACCGACACGTATTGCGACGGCTTCGACATGGACGTCGAATGATCGCGCGAATTCTTACGAAACGTTTTTCCGAATCGAAAGGAAATCCTCATTATGCAGCAGTCTGAAAACGCGCCGCTTGCCGGACGTGTGGCGGTGGTCACTGGCGCAAGCCGTGGCATCGGAGCGGCGATCGCACGCCGTCTGACGCGTGCGGGAGCGTGCGTGGTCATCGATTATGTCAGCAACGACGAGCGTGCCCGGCAGTGCGCGCAACGGATCATGGACGATTGCGATGCGGCCGGTCGCGTGATCACATGCAAGGCGGATGTCACCGACGCCGAGCAGGTGCGCGGCATGGTGTCCACCACGGTCACCACGTTCGGCGGTCTCGACATTCTCGTCAACAACGCGTTCGCGCATTACTCGTTCGATCCGCGCAACCGCAAAACCTTCGGCTCGATCGGATGGTCCGATTACGCGGCGCAGCTCGAAGGCTGTCTCAAAGGCGCGTACAACACCTGCGAGGCCGTGCTGCCGCAGATGCGACGTCAGGCCGGCGGACGCATCATCAACATATCCAGCAACCTCGTCGACTCCCCCATCGTGCCTTATCACGATTACACCGCGGCCAAAGGCGCGTTGGTGGGCTTCACCCGGTCCTTGGCGCAGGAGGCGGGCGCTTGGGGCGTGACCGTGAACGCCATCGCGGCCGGACTGACCGTGGGCACCGATTCGAGTCGGGCCACCACCGAGGACATGCGCGAGCGCATCATCGCCTCCACGCCGCTTGGAAGGCTCGCCACCGCCGAGGACATCGCCGGCGCCGTGGCCATGCTCGCGGGAGACGATGCCGCGTTCATCACGGGACAGACCCTGCATGTCGACGGCGGTCTGGTGATGCGCTGATATGCCGCATACGCCATGCGGCATGGGAATGATGGGATACGCCGATTCCTACCATGGCCATGGCATTCTCAAGGACCGACGTTCCACCATATGTTTGGACAATGAAAAGGGAAACCACACCATGTCGATAGGACAATCCGTTTCGAAGCATCGTTTTGCCTGTGTCACGGCGGTATGCGCGATCGCCGCCGCCTGCGGGTCGTTCGCGCTGGGCGTCGGCCGTTCCATCTGGTTCGACGAGGGGTATACGCTCATTGTGGAGAGCCAGCCATTCGCCCGAATGATGGATCTGCTGAAGGTCGACGTGCATCCGCCGCTCTATTATCTGCTGCTGCGCATGTGGATTTCGGTGTTCGGCTCGGATGTCATGGCATTGCGTGCGATGAGCTGCGTGTTCTGCGGGTTGACTGTTCTGATGTCGATGGTTCTGCTCCGTTTCATGGCCGGCGAGCGCCATGCCCTGTTGGCTTCGCCGTTTGTGGTGTTCGCGCCGCTGATGCTTCGGTACGGATATGAGATTCGCATGTATTCGTTGATCCCGTTCCTGTCCGTGCTGGGCACGTATCTGCTGCTGCGCGCGATGCGCGAGGATGGGATGCGTCCGGATCGGCGTCGGTCGGGACGAGGTTCGACGGCCCTTCGCAGGATTGCCGATCGACGATGGTGGATCGCCTACGCCATAGTGGTGGCGTTGGGCATGTACTCGCAATACATGATGGCATTCGTGTGGATGACACACGTGTTATGGCTGTACGTCGCGTTACGCCGTCATGGCCATGCGCGTCGTTTCCCACGCATGCTGATTCCCTACGCGCTCGCCGTGGCGCTGTACATTCCATGGATTCCTTCCGCGGTCGGCCAGTTCGCCTCCTCGACTTTGCCCCCGTTGAAGGAGACCATGAATCTGAGTGAACTCACTTCGGTGTTTTCCATTCTCACGACCGGCTTCGATGCCAAACGCTTGACTTCGGGGATGACTGTGGCGCTTCTGGCAATGTTGGCGGTGTTGATCGCAGGATCGTCGCGTTTGCGCGATACGGCCGGGTCCACGGTCCGGTCCGGCATGGAACCGTCAGCTGCCGGGTCAGTGGCGGCCGCCGAAGATCGCGCCGACAGCGGACGCGCGGCACGGCATCTGGCGTTTTTCGCGTTCGTCCCATTGTCGCTGCTGCTGGTTTTCGCGGCAGTCCGCGAACCGTTTACCGCACCTTATGGATTCTTCACCATCCGCTACGTGTGCCCATTCGCCCCGTTCAGCTATATGTTCCTGGGATTGCTGTGCTCGCGCATCGTCCTTGGCACGCGGGAGACCGGTGCCGGGGACTTTTGCGGCAAAGCCACCCGCTTCCTGCGTCGTTGGAGCGCATGGCTGCTGTCGATCGCGGTGCTCGCAGGCGGTTCCATCGGCTTCGCGTTCCAAGGAAACTACATCTACGAACAGCAGACCACGCCGCAAACCGCGCGGACGGCACACACCGTGGCCTGCGACGCGGATAACGCGGTGGTGACATCCAGCGAATTCGACTATATTGAATCCCTATACTATTTCCGCTCATGCGGCAACTACCATTTTCTGAAGGACGGCGAGGTGAGCACGCGCGGCGGTTACGCGCCGCTGCACGGCAGTCCCGCGCAAATACGTCATATCGATGACCTGGACACCGAAAGAGTGACCTATCTTGTCCGTGGCGGCGAGAAGATCCCCGAAACCAGGCATTACCGAATCGTCGGCACGACAGTCAACGGATCGAACAAGGCAATCACGTTGGAAAGGCGATAAATGAACATCACCGTATATCTGGGAGCCCATGAGGGCAACGACCCGTCGTACAGGAAGGCCGTCGAGGAATTGGGCGCATGGATCGCCGGCAATGGCAACCGTCTCGTGTATGGCGGCTCGGATGAGGGCCTGATGGCTGTGATAGCCGATACGGTGCTGGCGCACGGCGGTGAGGTGACCGGCATCGAGGCGCAGATGTTCGCCGACCAAGGCGTGGCGCATCAGGGACTAACCGAACTGGTCATCGTGCCGGACATCACGGAACGCCGTACCCGCATGATCGAACTGGGCGACGTGTTCATCGCCTTCCCCGGCGGCACGGGCACATTGGAGGAAGTCAGCGAAGTGGTGTCGAAGATCTGCCTGAATCAGCTGTCCCAACCGTGCATCTTCTATAACCTCAACGGTTTCTACGATGATATGAAGGCGTTCCTGCAGCGGATGATCAACGTGGGCTTCTCCACGTCCGAACGTCAGCACGGCATCTATTTCGCGTCGAATCTGACCGAAATCGAACACATCATCGCCACACATCAGGCCTAACGGACGGCATGCACGCCCGCAAGTCTAAGTCAGGCGACCGGCAGAACGGCGTGCAGAATCGTCATGATCGTCAATCCGATGACCGCGGTAACGGTCAATGAGAAGCCGGCAAGCTTGGCATTGCCCGTCAGCGAGTCGGTGAATTTCGTAGAGAAAATCGTCACCGGGGCGAATGCGGCCAAGACCACGATTTCGCGGACACGTTCGTCCAACGGCAACAGGAACCATGCGGCCAATGCGATGAGGACGCTGAACAGGAAACGCCATGCGATGACCTTGCCCAGTTCCGAACGGTCCTTGTGATTGTCGGGAATCTCCATCATCAGGCCGATCATGGCCATTGCAGCGAACGCGTTGGCATTGGCGAACGGCGTGATGAGCGTGACGATCCAATGTGGGACGCTCCACCCGGCAAACATGAATACCAGCATAAGCATGTAGCAGTCAAACGAGATGGACGAGTAGAAATCGTGCGCGATGTTCTTGATCTTAAGGCTCAACGGCAGGTCCTTGGCTGGGCTTCCCAAGTGCAGCAGCGAACGGGTGATGGTCAGGGATGCGGCGGTGGCGATGATGGCGTTGCCGATATCAAGCATGATGACCGGCAGGCCGGCGCTTGGCCCCATGAAGGTCTGCACCACAGGCAGGCAGAAAGCGCCGATGTTCAGTCCCGACGCGTTGAGCATCTGATAGGCACGGTAGCGTGGCTCGTCACCGCGCGATCCGAAATACACGACGAACAACGGAATCAGGCAGGCAAATAAGCCGAATACGACAAGCCACAGCAGGTTCATCGGATGCTTGTTCGTGGCGAAGCTCATGATGATGGCGCATGGCAGAGTGAGGTTGAATACCAGTCCCTGAACCACTTTATAGGATTTGTCGGAGAAGATATGGATGCGTTTGAGCAGGTAGACGCTGATGATGACGAGTAGCAAAGATCCGGCTTGGAACAACATACGGCCGAGTATAGGAGCGTAAACGACGCATTGCGGGATCAGCAGACACAATGTGACCGTTGCCGAAGAAAGAACGACGCTACTTTGTCAGGGGTCATGTCCCTGACCATGCGCGAAAAAGCGTCATCCGTAAGGAAGAAAATGACAACGCCGGATCACCCGGGAAAGCAGTGCGTACGGCCATCAAGCACGACAACCTCATCGCCCGGTGCATTCGTCGACCGAGCGTATCCGGCGGCGCGACCTGGATGACTGGATCGCCGGCCTGTCCGAACGGCAGCGGTAAACGGAAAAGACACGACCCCCGCATGGCTCTTGCGAGTCGTGCGGGGGTCGTGTTTTCGGAATACAACTAGACCATAACTAGACCTGAGCTATACTGACAGGGTAAAAACCCAGTCGCCAGTAGGGCTCAGGGGTTATGCCCGTCAGATGTGGAAGCCGAGGAAACCGTTTTCCGCTTGACGCGCCGAAACTGCGTAATATAGCCGCAAAAGCGTTGCGGGACAACGCTTTTGCGGTCTTTCGCGGCAACTATCAGCCGCCCTTTTTCGTGACATGCGATGACATGGACCTGCCAACTAGGTGCAGTATTAGGTGCAGCGCGCGCATAGCCACGGGGCATGAACCGGAAGACGAACATGCCGCGATACACGCTGACGCTCATCGACTCCACCAACCAGACCCCGCCGATTGTGCTCACCGCCGAATCCACCAGAACCATCATACGCCAGCTGACGAAACGGCTGGACCCCACGCCCGAACGCAGGCGCGTGCAGGGCTCCGGAGGATTCACCATGGAGCGCGGACGCGTCAAGGCGTTCCGCGAGCTCCCGCCCGACCCCGCGACCGGGAACCGCCGGCGCGCCACCGCGTTCGGCGCCACCAAGGCCGAGGCGGAGCGCAGGCTCAACGAAAAGATAGCCGAGCTCCAGCGCGTCGGACGGCTCGGCTACACGAAGCCGCCCACCGTGGCCGAATGGTGCGACCACTGGCTGAACGACATCTGCAAACCCCACCTCAAACCCCGCACCTGGGGCACGTACGCGTCCGTCATCGAACGCAACGTCAAGCCCGCCATCGGCGCCGTCAGGCTCGACGAGCTCAAGCCCGCGCACTTCCGCCGCATGGAACGCTACGTCATGGACGAGCAGGGCAAAAGCTCCGGCACCGCGGGTAGCGCGTGGCGCACCCTGCACAAGGCTCTGGAGGACGCCGTATTGGAGGGCGTCATCGAACGCAACCCCGCCGTCAAGGGCACCGCGCCCCGCGTGGCGTTGAAGGAACGCGCCGCCCTTACGCCCGACCAGGCCGCCGACCTCATCGCCGCGGAGACCGACGACACCTGGCGGCTCATGTGGATGCTGGCCTTCATGACCGGCATGCGCCAGGGCGAACGGCTGGGCCTGACCGAAGACGAACTCAGGCGCGACGGCGACCGGCTCATCATCCTGGTCGAATGGCAGGCCCAGCACCTGACGAAACGCGAGGTCGAGGGACTGCCCAAGGGCGTCGAATGCACGCCGCTCGGCAACGGCATGTACCGCACGCGCCCCAAGACCGAGAAGGGCCGCCGCGCCATACCATTGCCCGAGGCCCTCGCCGACCAGCTGCTCGCCTACATCGAACGCCACGGCGTGAACGGCGACGGGCTCGTGTTCCACGACGACGAGGGACTGCCCCTGACGGGCAGCGTGGAGCGCAGGCGCTGGTACCGGGCCCTGGACCGCGTCGGCCTGGGCCACGAGTACGTACCCCACTCAGCCCGCCACACCACCGCGACCATCCTGAACCGGCTCGGACTGGACGACGTGACCCGCACCGCCATCATGGGCCATAGCCGCGTGTCCACCACGAACGAGATCTACACGCACGTCGAGCTCGACCGGCTCGTCGCCGCCACCGACGGCGTGGAGAGGGCCATCGAGGGCTAGAGTGGACGGCATGGGAGACTTCGCAATGTTCGGCCGCGCGATGGCGGACCGCCATGGCGTCGGCATCATCGTCAGCATCGACTACCACGGCGCCTCCTGCGACCTGCAGACGCCGCGACTGCTCTGCAAGCACCTGACCGCCGACCAGGTGCGTCCCGTGCCCGCGGGACAGACACTGGCCCACCGGCTCGGCCCGGACGCCACGCCAGCGCAATGGTTCGCCGCGACGGCCGTGGACGACGGCGCGTTCCAACGCCTGTTCGAGGCGTACGAGCCCGACTTCGACGCGCCGGACCATCTCCTCCACCGGCAGACGCGGTACGCGTTCGCCCAGGCCGCCGAGACCTTCGACTGGTGGGGCATGACCGACGCCATGGCCACGCTCCCCCGCGTCACGTCCCTGTCGCCGTCGATGGCCCTCTACGACTGGGCCATGGACGTGATGTCGGCCGCATGCGACGGCACGGCGATGCCGGAACGGCCGCACGGCTTGGACGCGGAACGCGCACGCGCCGAGAGACGGCTGAAGGCCATCATGCCGACCACGTACGCGGCGCTCTGCGAACGCGAGCGGTTGGCGGCGTTCGCGGACGTGTGCCGCCGGTGGGGATTTTAGCTCCGGTCCGGGCATGACTGTGCCCCGTTCGACGAACGCGGCCATGTCGGCCGCCTTGTAACGGATGTGCCGCCCCACGCGCACGTACGGCGGTCTATCATTGGCGACCTGGTTTGACGCCGCTCGGGGGCAGGAGGAGAATAAGGTGCATGAGCTATGACATCGAAGTACGGCAATCACGATTCCCCAACGCACTTGATCCCACTTTGACCGGGTTCTTCCCAAAATATCATGGGTGGGAAGCCTTCTGGGCTCCTGTGGACTATATGGAAGCCGATGAGGACGCCTATATCGCAATAAGAAGGAATGAAATCATCATCCTGGCCAAGTCGGGCATCATCGTTCATGTGACAGGGAAAGGCCGAAATGGTCATCATGATGACTATCAGGGCTATCTAGGTTTTCAGGCCACGAAATACACGAAAAACGTCGAAAAAGAATTCGATGGTGTCATGAAGATGCCCTCCCATGAGGACTTCCCTGCTGAAATGTTTGGGAACGTTCTTGAATGCAAGGATGACTTCTGCCGTGAATTCGTCATGCATAAGATAATGGCCCTACGGGGAGGTGCATCGAAGAAAAGAAGATATGCCCATTACCTCGATGTGGTCTCAAGACACATCGGACTGTTGGAGAAATACAATCTCCCCCATCCCGACCCAGACCGGGAGGCGATCCTCAAAGCTCATGCCAGATGCCTGCAGACGATGCTTGCCCTGCCGGATGACACGAAGACGACGGTGCTGAAAGCCGCATGTGATGCGACGTGCAGCACCGTGATGGGTGCCGCGATCGGCGATGTGACCAATTTGCTCACGAAATAAGCCCGATTCCGGGGCTATAGAACCCTCCGCGCCCGCCATTTTCGGGAGGACGTCTCCAGTCGATGACCGGAACCCACGACCCGGTCTCAGCCGGATCGACTTTCGGTAACGGCTGGGGCCTTGTCCGCCCAGCCGGATCGCCCAGGCCCTTCGCAATGCTTGCCAATCGCCACAGGTCGCCCGGCGCGGGTGCGGCGTCCCATCCTCCTTCGTGGTACCACATAAGGACGGCCAACGCGGCGAACGAGTCCTGCGGCAGGCGGCTCTTATCGTAGATGTCGATGCCGGAATGCCGATAAATCCCGTCCCGTCCAGGCCCGCAAGGGACGTGACGATAACCATACGGATCGTCATCATACGTGCTCACATAAAGCCAACGTTCGTCGATGAAGGCCCTGGACCGAAGCGCAGCGGCCCTCAGAAGACGTTTCCGAATATCCATGCCCACCCCTATGCGTCGCGCACTCCGCAATGCAGACCGTTTCTGCCGGAGTCCACCTGGATGGAAGCATCGAAACCGGGCTCACAGGTCTTAGAGACTCCGGCGGATGGACGCCACCACCGGATCGGACAATGCGGTGCCGACGCCCGGCACGCTTCTCAACGATCCGATCCTGGCGAGCCGCATGCGCGCGTCGGCCGCCTCCGCGGCGGACAACGGCCTATGGAATCCGCGCTCCCATTGTCCGGCGAACATGTCCGGGTCGGCGCCGTCGTACAGGACGCCTCCGTCGCGGTCGATCACGGTGAGCCTGTCGACCAGCGGCGACATGGCGACGGCGCGGACCGTGGCGGGCAGGTTCGCCACCGCGTTGTCATGCGCGGAAGCGGGCGTCCAACGCGACGGCAATCCGGCCGAACGGTCCCGGTAGTAGCGTTCCAATATAGCCAGACTGGACAACGCCGGCGGCACGGCCAGCACGACCGCGTGCGTGGACCGTCCGGCGCGTTTCGCGTTCGCGGCCTCGTCGAGCACCGTGGCCGCGTTCCTCCACGTGCCCTCCACGATGGCGGGTATCCCGTTCTCGTCCGCGTATTCCATGGTCATGCGTATCCACACGGCCGACGCCTTCGCGGTCCGCTCCGGCATGGCCAGCGGCTCCTCGTCGCACAGACGGTCGTAGTCGGGATGGTACTGGCGCAGGTCGTCGCCGTTCACCGGCAGGAGCGGTCCGTCATGCAGGCCCGAGACGCGCACCAGGTGCGTGGCGCGCGTCTTGCCCGCGCCGGGCTGGCCGCCGACGAACACCGTGCACGGCCTGTCCGACCTTTCCGCGGCGTCGACGACGGGGCGGATGTCGTCGCGCCAGATGCCCTCCACGTCGACCTTGAGGCTCCCGCCGACCGCATGCCATGGGGCGACGGCGCCCGCGCGGGCCCCGCGTTCCGAATCGGCCGCCCGCTTCGCCCGGACGAGCGCCTCCCGGTCGGTCGGGCCGACCTTGCCGCGGGCGGCCAATAGCCCGCGCCGGTCCGCCTCCGCCCGACGCTCCCCATCCCGGTCGCCTCGGACCGCGGCCAGCCGCCGCTGGGCGAGCATCCTGCCGGCGAGCATGGTCGTGGACTCGTAGAACACGTCGTACAGGACGCCGCCGTCCAGATCCTCCAACTCCCATTCGATTCCGTCGTCTCCCATCGTTCCTCCCTACAGTCCGACATGCCCGTTGCGCGCGGCGCGGCCGCCGTCCTCGTCGTCCTCGTCGTCGAACGTGACGGGCGGGAACCCGGTCCAGTCGTCGACGAACCGTTCGATGATCTCCCACTGTCGGCGGCTGATGCCGATGTGCATGTCGGGCCGGACCATCAGCACCGGCGCCGCGGGATTCTCGGCCCTGACCTCCTCCACGGCGTCGCTATAGCATTCCTCGTCGTCGATCCACACGATCGGCAACGGATCGTCCGACTCCCGTTCCACGCGCACGCGCGACAGGACCGTCGACAATTTGCCCGTCAGACGCCGTTCCATGGTGACCGGGTCGTACCAGACGGTGTTATGGACGACCGACGGGTCCCAGCCGAGCATCGGATCCAACGTGTTCACGCAGTACGGCTGCCATGTGGACAGCCAGTTCAATTCGACGCGCCCATCCACCGCGAGGTGGTACATGGCGCCCGTCAGCTCTGTGGACCAGTGGATGCGGAAGCGTCCGACCGGGGTGCGCGCCTGCTCGTTGCCGTCCAGGCGGAACGCGCGCGCTGCGTCGTACAGCGGCTTGCGCGGATCGCCGTCCTTCAGCCAACCGGTGTGGCCGACGCCTCCGCGCCGCAGCACCTTGTCGTCCGGGAACGCGTTCAACACGCCATCGAAATCCGTGTATACGACCGGAACTCCCATCACCGCTCCCTTCCGTGTTTTCCATCGGGCATGACCGTGCCCCGTTCGACGAACGCGGCCACGTCGGCCGCCTTGTAGCGGATGTGCCGCCCCACGCGCACGTACGGCAGGCACATCCTCCTCGCCCGCCACTTGCGCAACGTCTCCGTCGACACGCCCAGTATACGTGCCACCTGCGTGGCCGTCATCAGTTCCGGTACCTCCATGCCGGAACGCATGCGTCCCGGAACGGTACTGAGCGGTAACGACCACACCGGGCCCGCGTTTCCGGGCATGGCGGGAGTCAAGGTGGAGCGCACGACGACGAAGGAGGAACCGACGATGCCCTGTATCGGAGACCGCGCGTTCAAGGGCCGGGGCGGCCACCCGCACTGCCCCGCCTGCTGGGCGAGGATGTTCAGGTCGGCCCCGTTGGACGGCGGCCCGGCCACGCTGGTCTGCCTGCGCTGCGGGCTCGAATGCCCGCTGGAGCCGGTGGCCGGCCCGCCCGAACCGTACACGCGGGCCGTGCGGGCGCTCGGCATGCTGGCCGACGCGTTGGACGAGGACGTCATGCCCTAGGGCCCATGGCACGGGCGACGGCCGCCTCCCGCTCGTCCATGCGGCGCAGGCGGGCGACCCTGTTCTCGGCCGCCGCGACGGCGTCCGGATCGATGCCGGACAGGTCGGCGTCGAGCAGCAGCGCGTCGGTGACATCCAGCACGGCCTTCAGCCGCACGAACTCCCGGCGGGCATGGTCTCGATCCGGCGCGCCCCGCTCTCGTACTCGCTGACATGGCTTTGCGTGGTGCCGATGGCGCGGGCCAGCTCGGCCTGCGTCATGTCCGCCCTGAGCCTGTTCATGGCATCCATCCTACGCGACGCATACACGCGCATAGCAATGCACACACATGCGAAAGGATGCGCGACATGGACACGGACGGATTGCCGAAGGAGCAGCTGCTGGTGGACAGGCCCACGGCCATGAGGATGCTCGGCGTCAGGGACCCGAGGACAGTCAACAAGCTCGTCAGGAACGGGCGCATCACCGGCTTCACCGCGTGCGGCCGGTGGTACTTCAACCGCGCCTCCATCGAGGCGTTCGCACGCGGCGAATAGACACCTTAATATATAGGAGACGGACATGGCGAAGGCGTGGATACGTGACCGGTGGCTCAAATCGAAGGCGGTGGTCGACGGCGTGGAGCTGACGCCCACCACCGGCATGAAACGACAGGTCGCCGCCAACCCCGACACCGCCGACGTGCCCGCCGCGCTCAGGACGGCCGACTACGGGCGCGGCATGCGCTGGCAGGTCTGCTGGCGCGCCGACGGCCGGCAGCACCGCGAGAGCCTGCCCACCCGCGAGGCCGCCGAGGCGCGCGCCGCCGAACTCAACGATGACATCAGGTCGGGCCGCTACGTCGACCCGCGCGGCGGGAACCGCACCCTGGACGAGGTGTTCCCCCTCTGGCTCGCCGACCACACCGGCGTGCGCCCGGCCACGATCGACAACTACATCAGGCACTACAACGGCATGGTCCGCCCGCGCTTCGGCTCCACCCGCATCGGCGACATCGACGAGCGGGCCGTCAAGGCGTGGGTCGCCGACCTCGACTCCGGCGCGATACGCACCAAGTACGGCGAACCGTACACGAAGGGCGCCATCAAGACCGGCGTGCGCCGCCTGCTCGGCAGCATGCTCCGCTACGCCGTGCGCCGCCGGTGGATCATGGCGGACCCGACCGCGGGCGTGCGCCTGCCCCGCGCGCCCATGCAACGCGTCGACGCGTTCACCCCGGCCGAGGCGCGCGCCATCGCCGACGCGGCCGGAAAGCTCCGCACCCCGACCGGCAGGCCGTGCGGACGGCCCATGGACCGCCTCGTCGTCCTGCTCCTCGCCTCCACCGGCATGCGCCCAGGCGAGATGGCCGCCCTCGACGTGCGCGACGTCGACCTCGCGCACGGCACAATCAACGTCGACAAGACCATGACCAAGGCCGAGGCCGGCCACTACCGGTACGTGCAGGGCGACACCAAGACCCCCAAGGGCCGCCGGCGCCTGCCGATACCGCCGTTCCTGCGCGACGGACTGGAGGAACTGGTCGCCGGCCGCGACGGCGGCGCGCCCCTGTTCACGTCGGCCCGCGGGGAGCGCATCATCTACTCCCAATGGGCCAAACGCGTGTTCCGCCCCGCCATGGACGCCGCCGGCATCAACCCCGACGGGCGCACGCTCACCCTCTACTCCCTGCGCCACACGTTCGCGTCCGTCGCCATCGCATCCGGCGCCGACGTCAAGACCCTCCAGGAGCTCATGGGCCACGAGGACGCGACCGTCACGCTGAACACGTACGCCGCCGCGTTCGCCGACCGCCGCGTCGAGGTCGCCGGCGCCGTGTCCGACGCGTTCGACGACGCGCTCGGCCAGACACCCACGGACGGGCATTTTTGAACAATTTTCCTCCGGGCGTGTCGCAGTCCATTCGGTGGTTTTCCATGTTACCCCGATGTTACCCGGCACGTCATCCCTGACGCTGGACGGTGTCCGAAACGGCTTGATTCCGCCGTTTCCGAGGGGTCCTGATTTTCGCGGAAAGTTACCCCTTGTGGCAGGGAGAAATGCACGGCTATGCATGGTTGTGCCAGCCTATGCCATGAAGACCGAATACCGCCATTGATGCCCCCTAACTGGCTTTTCGCATGGCGTTTTCGCGCATAACCATGCATAACCACGCGCATTGTATCCAACCTGGGGACAATACGCCGAAAACGGCCGGAAAGCCGGGGTAACTTTGGGGTAACATGGCTGGACACCGCACGGCAGTAGGGCTCAGGCGTTCATGTGTCTTGACACTCCCGTGATTGAAATCACGGGAGTGTCAATTCCTTTCCTTTTTCAGTCGTTCCTGGGTTCGAAGTACTTGCAGCCGTAGCCGTTCGCCATGTCGCGCAGCACGCGCTCGGTGTCGGACGGGTCATGGTCGCCGGCCAGGGCGCGCAGGGTGTCGAACGCCTCCGTCACCGCCGACTCCGGCAGATCCATGGCCCGGCTCGCGGCCACCACGTACTTGGCGCGGCGCACCAGCTCGTTGTGGCGCGTGTGGGGCGCCATGGGCGATGTGTCCAGATGCAGGCGGCCGTCGGATGACTTGAACCGCGCGTACGCGCTCGGCGCGACGGTGGGGCGCGCGTCGCCGTGGCCCACATGGGGCTTGCCGTCGGGCCCCATGTACGCCTCCGGCAGACGGATGAAGCCGTACTCGGAGAACAGCTCCAGCATCGGCTGGGTCAGCATCGGCACCTTGCCGTCGGCGGGGGCGGACACCGGCTCGTATGCGCCCTGGTCCGTCCTGGAGCCGGCGCAGATGACGTAGCCGCCGCCGGCCGCCTTCAAATCGACCAGCAGGGTCGGGTCCCCGCTCGTGGCCTTGCCGACGGCGCTCTTCTTGAAGAACGGCATCAGGTCGGACGGCACGCGGTACGCGCCATGGTAGCCGCCGCGGGCGGAACGTTCCAGATACGGCATGGGGAAGTCGTCGGAGCCGATGACGGCACCCAGATCACACTCCATGCGGTTCAGGCCGTGCGGGTCGCCCGTGCCGTCGTGGTCGGCGTCCCAGTCGATGATGACCATGCCCTCGCCGGCGACCTCGGCCGCGCTGTCCGACTTCGTGAAGTCCGGCAGCGGCGTGGCTTCGCCGTTCTCCGTCTTCCTCTTCCAGTCGCGGGCCACCTTGCCCTCGGCGGGCACGTACACGCCGGTGTCGCCGCCGATGCGCTTGGCGCGCGCCCAGTCGACCGGGTCCATGCCGTTCGGCGCCAACGTGGACAGGTCCGTGGCCGGGTTGGCGGCGCGGTCCGCGCGCCTCTCCTCGGCCCGGCGCACATCGGCCGTCAGCATCGACTCCATGGCCTCGCGGTACGGGGCGAACATCGACTCGCTTTTGACCATCAGGCCGAACCTCCCCTGGCGCCGTCCGGTCTTGAGCCCCGTGCGGTTGATGAAGGAGCGGCTGTACCGGCGCCCCTTGCCCAGATACGGGTTGTCGGCGGACACGGTGAAGCCTTTCTCCACCAGCTCCTTTATGGCGAACAATTCGTCCTCGCCCAGACCGGTCAGGGTGCCGATGGACTCGTTTAGATCCAGCTTGTATCCGCCGGCCCACAGGTTCGCGCTGGTCAGCAGCAGCTCGACCGCGCCGTGGCGGTTGTCCAACCAGTCGGCCATCGGGGCGAACTCGGCCGGCAGGTGGCCGTCATAGGCGTTCACCTCGACCAGACGGCGCTCGAACGCGCGGGTGGCCTCCTTGTACGGCGGAAGGTTCGTGGCGGCCATGAAGCCGCAATGCGGACGGACCTCATAGGCCACGCCGCCGCCGTAACGCGCGGTGAACGGGTCCCCCGTCGCGATCCTCTTCATCGCACGGGCGCATTTCGCGTCGGACATATCGGACTCCGGGTCGAAGACCCACAGGGCGTCGGTCAGCTTGCCCGCCTCGTTGCCGCCGTCGAAGCCGCCCTCGGCCAGGCGCTCGATGTCGATGTCGCCGCACCAGCGGCCGAACACATCCTTGAAGGATTTCATCAGCATGCCTTTGCCGTTGCCGCCGTCGCCGTAGAAGCACCAGAGGTTCTCCATCCGCGGGGCCATGATCGGATACGCCCAGTACAGGGCGAGGTTCATGGCGGACGCCTCGGTCTTGGTGACGAACCGCATCCACTGGTGGACGCGGCCGCACATGATGCGCCAGTCCTTGTCGGAGCCGGGCAGCGCCTCCTCGGGCACCTCGACGTCGACGATGTACGGCACGCCGTCGGACCCATCCTGGGCGCGTACCAGTGTCGGCTTGCCATCCTTGACGTACATGACCGCCTGGCGGCCGGACGGCGTATGGATTCGGGCGCCGCGGCGCACCGGCGCGTACAGGTCGGGGCGCAGCCGCGGCATCAGGCGGATCATCGCCTTCAGCGCGCGTTCGATCTCCCTGACGCGGCCGGATGTCTTGACCTCCAGCTCGACGGCGAAGTCGAGCACATGGTAGCTTGACATCGCCTCGACGCCATCGTCCGGCCTGTCCAACGCGTAGAACGTGTCAGGGTCGCCCTCGCAGCAGCGGTAGCGGCCCTCCACGATGGCGGTGACGGCCTTCTGGTAGCCGATGGGCCAGATCGGCCTCCCCGACGACGTCTTGGCGGCCTCCGCGATGGGGCCGGAATCCGTAAGCCATTTGTCCGCCGTGTCCACCGCCGGCGGCTCGCTGAAACGGATGCCGCCCAGCACCGGATGGGTGTCGATGTCCCCGCCGCGCAGGTCGTAATTCGAATTCAGCAACGCCAGAAGCCCGTTGAGCTGCTCGGCCGTATAGTCCTTCCCGGGACGCATGGCGTCCTCCGGGTCCACATGGTTCGGCATGTGCGATCCTTTCCGCCCGCCGGATGCTTCCCGATCCGGCGGGCTTTTCCTTGCCTTGGGTTATTCGTTCCTTGCCGAAGCCGGCTGGTAGCTGGCGGCGATGGCCGCCTCCACCGCGGATTTCGGATAGCGCACGCATTTGGATGTGAATTCGTAGCGTGGCACCCCCATCGCCCGCATGATCTTCGTCACGCTCGGGCGCGCGATGCCCATGCGCTTGGCGATCCAAGCGATGGTGACCAATTCGTCCTGTTCGTCCATCGTCAATTCCTTTCGACGTCATGCGTCTATGCGGCCGGATGCCGCAAAGACCTTCAGGCGTCTCCTATGCGTCCTGAGGGAATCCGATTGCGAAAACGGCGGAATCATGCGGGAACGGCGATGGAGGGGGGCATATCCCGGATTGGGATGTCGGCGGTTGGCGAAGGCATACGGGCGGACACGAGGGACATCGGCCTTCGGCCTTCATGGCGTGTCCAGAATCAACCAGCGTGAAGGCGATTTGGGCACCCCGGGACCGGCTTGAAGACGTTAACTGCAAAAAAGCAGTTGTCGCCGTCCGGATCGCAGTTAACGGAAAAGCCTGAAAACGGCGGAATGAAGCCATTTTGGGGCAATAAAAGCAGTTAATGTAGTTAATGTAGTCATTTGCGATTCCCTTTTTGGCCAAGGCATGGGGGGCGGAGGGTCTGCCCACGTATCGCCCAAATGCCTTTCCGTTTTCTTATAGGCGGATAACTGCAATAACTGCATTAACTGCTTTTCAGGCTGAAAAACGGCGGAATGAAGCCATTCTCGACATGCGGCATAAGCCATCCTTAACTGCAACGATGCAGTTAACGGCCCGCGGTTAAGTGTCTTCGCCGCTTTTCCGGGCGCCGCAGCACGTCCGTTCCGACGTCTTCGACGGCGATGGAGCGCGTTCGACCCTCGTTGGCTGGGAGGATGCCTTCATGCGGCGCATGCCCGACGGCGGCGCATTCGGGGTGTTTTGCCGTTCCGACTTTTTTCTGGTCGGCGCGTGCCATGGCGTACGGTCACGTCCATGCGGAGGCGCCTCATGTCGAGCACGGTCCAGCCGATGCCGGCGAGGGCCACGGCCGCGAGGAGCATGCCGTTCGTGTTCGCGCCGGTGGACGCCATGACCTTGCCTCTGGCCTTCAGGCCGGCCTGCTCGATCCGCGGGCAGGCCATGCGTTTCGGCAGGCCTCCCGACGATGGCGGTCGGTCCAGGACGCATAGAGAGGTCTCGCATGGGGATTTGGGGCGCTTCCGCAACCCCGCGGGGCGCCGCCCATGATGACGAAAGGAAACAAAAGGTGAAAACCATAAACCTGTTGAAAGCCGCCGTCGCCACGCTCGTGGCGGGGGCCATGGGCATGGCCGGCGTCGCCTCCGCGATGGCCGACACCACGCGCGTCGACGCGTCGAAGCTCGGCGCGGCCGCCCGCCAGACGCTGACCGTCGCGGCGAACCAGGACATCAGCAACCGCACGCTGAGGGCCGTGCCGCTCGCCTACTACTCGTACGCGCAGACCGACGGCACGAACATCACCGGCTTCTACCTGGTCGACGCCGGCAAGGCCGGCGCCATCGCCGACGCGCTGACCAAGGCGAAGATCGACACCAGCAAGCCCGCCAACACCAACATCGGCTACGCCTACAGCGCGTCCAACCCGATGGTGTGGGTCGTGCAGAACCTGCTCGACTCCACGAACAGCCCGTGGGCCGGCAGGCTCCGTGACTTCCTCGACCAGCTGAAGCACGAGGCCGCCGTCACCGGCGACAAGGGCACCGCGTTCGCCAAGGGCGCCGACGCCCAGCACATGACCGCTTCCGTCCGTCCGGGCGTGTACGCGGTCATCGACGACTCCACGGCCGGCCAGGCGTCCATCATCATGTTCAACGGCACCGGCATCGACAACAAGACCGTGTTGAAGAACGGTGGCAAGACCTACACGCTCGGCACCGTGAGCTACAAGGTGCACGGCACCACCGTCACCAAGAAGATCACCACCGCCGAGAACGGCACCGTCGAAAACAGCGGAGCCACCGCCGAAACCGCCATCGGCAAGAGGGTCGGCTTCCAGATGACCAGCAAGGTGCCGAATTGGACCGGCTACGACCGCTACTACTACGCCATCAACGACACGTACTCCGCGGGCCTGACCTATGATCCGGCCAAGGACAACATGGCCGTGACCGTCGCCGGCAAGCTCCTTACCCGCAACACGGACTACAAGGTCACCACGGAGAACGGCAGGTTCCACATCATCTTCGCCCCGACCACGAACGACCAGACCACCGCGTCCGACATCGTGGCCATGAAGGCCAAGTTCCCGGTGGGCGCCGCCGTGGTCGTCAAGTACGACATGACCGTGAACAGGAACGCCGTGGCCGGCAAGGCGGACACCAACACCAACAACGTCGAGTACTCCCGCAACCCGAACACCGTCGCCGACCACGCGACCACCCCGGGCCAGACCGACAGGGTGTACACCGGCAGGTTCACCCTCACCAAGCATGACACGAACAACGCCCCGCTCGCCGGAGCCGAGTTCAAGGTGTACGAGGGCGACCAGACCACCACCCCGGTCAGGTTCGTCAAGTCCTCCGACGGCCTGACCTACCGCAAGGCCGACCTGACCGAGAGCACCGGCACCACCGACACCGTCACCAGCGCGTCCGCCAACAACGGCGTCGTCACCCTGACCGGCCTCGACGGCAAGTACACGGTCAAGGAGACCAAGAGCCCGTTCGGCGCCGTCTCCATCCTGCCGCAGTTCACCCTGACCATCAAGGTCAACCAGTCGAACGGCTCCTACTCCATCAGCCAGTTCGGCCAGGACCTCAACAAGCTGGCCTCCCTTAACACCGGCGCCCAGGGCGTGACCGTCGTCAACGCCCGCAACATCATGGACATGCCGAAGACCGGCGCGGTCTGGCTGACCATGTTCGGCGCGATGGCCGTGCTGCTCGCCGGCGCGGGCGCGCTGCTGCTGTGCCGCAGGGCCTGAAAAACCGGCCGGCCGTCGGATGACCATCCGATAGCCGACTGAACGTTCCGCTCCGGCGTGTCGGGAACAGAAACATCGACACGCCGTTCCCTTTACTTCGAGACGAACCGCGCGGGAGGCACCTTGGGCAGACATGCGGCACGGACCGGAAGGCCGGACAGGCGCGCCGTCGCGGGGCTCCTCTGCCTCGTCCTGGCCGCCCTGACCGTCACCATTCCGCTCGCGCTCATGATCGGCAACGGCCGCGCGGCATCCCAGCTGACCGGCGCGCACGCGCAGGCCGTCGAGAACGCGGACACAAAACGCGTCGCCCGGGAGTACGCGGCCGCGCGGGCCTACAACCGACGCCTCCACGAGAGGGGCCAGTCCGTGCTGGGAGAGGCGAGGGACCCGTGGACCGGCCTGTCCGGCTCCGGGTCGGACGCCGGATACCAGCGCCAGCTGGACTTCCCTCCCGACGGGATCATGTCGACCGTCAGATACCCGCGCCTGGGCATCGACCTGCCCATACGCCACGGCACGTCGCAGGCCACGCTGGACGCGGGCGCGGGCCACATGTACGGGACGAGCCTGCCCGTCGGCGGCAGAAGCACGCACACCGTCATATCCGCGCACAGCGGCCTGGCCGACCGGCTCATGTTCGACAGGCTCCGCGGCCTCGGAGGCGAGGCCAGGAAGGGCGACGTGTTCTACCTGGTCACCGCCGGCCACACGCTCGCCTACAGGGTCGTGGACATCAGCGTGGTCGACCCGTCCGACTTCTCCAAGCTCCGGATCGTGGACGGCAGGGACCTCGCCACGCTATTGACTTGCACGCCGTACGGCGTCAACGACAAGCGCCTGCTCGTCACCGGTGAGCGGGTGAAGACGCCGGCCCGGACATCCGAAACGGGAAACGCGCGGACGGACCGCACGTACCTGTGGCTCACGGCCTGCATCGCCGCGGCCTGGCTCGCCGTCGCCACCGCAGCCGTCCTCGCCGTCCGCGGGCGGAGGGGCGGAACGCGCCGGCGCCACGCGCGCCACGGCCCCCGGGACGCATAACGGCCGTCGCGGACGGTTCCGGGCTTCGGCCCTGCTTCCTCTTGGGAACCGCCCGCAGCGCAGGCCCCGCCGTTTTGGATTCGACCGCGGCGGGGCCTTTCCCTGCCCGCATAGTCCCGTACCGGCTTCGGAGCCGAAAGGGTTCCGGCTCGACGGACAAGGAAGGAACGACGAATATGGCGAAGCATCTGAAGGGAATTCTCGCAGCCGTCGCGGCGGCGGCCACGCTGGCCGCCGGCGTGGCGTGCCCGGCATGGGCGGAGACGATGGCGCCGGACGAGATCCGGCCCGGCGCGCAGACCGCCCCGTTGGACGGCATGGCCGTCGGCCACGACGGGAACGGGGACGGCAGGGAGGCGGACTCGACGTCGAACCTGGCCCTGTCGGGCGCGGACGCGTCCGCGGGGCGCCTGCGCGCCATGGCCCGCTCGGCCCCGTCGGGCGGAACGCTGGCCGAAGGGCATATCATGAACGGCGTCCACGACATCGAGGACCCGGCCACCAGCATCTACGTGGGCGGCAACATGACCTATCTCGGCAACATGGAGACCGAGGGCAGCGTCGTCGTCGACGGCGACATGCTGGTGGGCGACGCCATGGGCCAGGGGCTTCTCGCGGGCAGGGCCATGTGGGGCATGGGCTTCACCCCGCCGGCCGGCGCGGACATGCTCGCGGTCGGCGGCAGGTTCGTCAACCACTCCGGCACGAACCCGCAGTGGGTCGGCGGCGCGGCCCGCATCGGCGGCAAGGCGACGTGGGGCGACGGCTCCACCACGAACCGGAACAACAACAGGCCCCTGTACATCGCCACCAAGACGAACCTGACCAACATGGGGTACGCGGCGGACAGCAGCGTCGTCAGGCATTGGGCGTACCAGAACCTGCCGTCCGGCACGGCCGTCTCCACCGGCCTGGGCAGGAGCTCGGCCCTGAAGGTCGACAGGAGCGGCAGGGGCGACGTCGTCGACTACAACGGCTACGTCTCCTCGACGCTCAAGCCGTTGAGCTCCCGGCTCAAGGGCCTCAAGGCGAACGGCGCCGTGTCGTACGGGAAGAAGCCGGCCTACACGCACCAGTTCTACAACCGGGCGACCGTGTCGGCGTCGAACGACGGCAAGATCGTGTTCACCGGCAACGGCAAGGCCGAACGGCAGGTGTTCACCCTCGACCTGGGCGAGCTGTACAAGGAGGGGACGAGCAGGGGCGTCAACCAGTGGAGCCTCGACTTCGAGAACGTGCCCGACGGGCAGGCCATCGTCATCAACGCGGTGAACGCGCCGAAGGGCTCCGACGGCAGGAGGACGTACACATGGAGTCCGGGCTGGAAGGTCATGGTCAACGGCAAGGACTACAGCACGTACATCAACTCGTGCACGACCGAGGGCGGAACCGCGGGCTGCGACTCCTGGTCGCGGTTCCGTGACATCTCCAGCCGCATCATGTGGAACTTCCCCGACACCGACTGCCTCAAGCTCGACTACGCGCACGGCACGTTCAACGCCGACGACGCGTCCGTCGGCAACGCGGACATGAAGGGCAGGGACGTGTTCGGCTCGTTCCTGGGCAAGGGCGTCCTGTTCCCCGGCAGCATCCTCCTGCCGAACGGCTCGATGACCGACTACGCGGACACGAACGGCCGCATCCTGGTGGGCGGAAACCTCGACTTCGTGGTGTGGGAGCACCACAACGCCCCCTGGGTCGGGTTCGACGAGCCGCAGAGGTTCACCGTGCGGGGCTCCACGCGGGCGCAGGCCCCCGTCGTCTACGGCGGCACGCAGGCCGTGTCCGATCGGGTGACGTTGAACTCGACCGGCGCGGACGGCAAGGGCCGCACCGTGTACGACCTGTCCGTCTCGGGCCTCAAGGCGACGCTCTCCTACCGCGACTCCTCCGGCAAGGTCACGACCAGCCGGCCGAAGGCGCTGCCCGCGGCACGGCTGGCGAGGGACGGCACCCGGACGACGGTGGACACCCCGGCGTTCGCCCCGTCGGACGTCGGGCTCGAACGCTGGCTCGACGGCGACTACTGGTTCGACATCCAGGGAGGCGACGTGGCCATCACGGACGCCTCCGCCGGCACGAAGGCCACGCTGACGAAGACCGGCGCGCTCGACGGCTCGAACGACGACGCGGAGCGCTTCAGGGTCGAACGCGCCTCGGTGGGCCTGTCCCTGTCCACGAAGGCGAACCAGAACGGCGCGGCGGCGAACAACCGCAACCCGGTGTCCGACTCGGTCACGCTGACGAATGCGGCCGGAACGGACGTCAAGGTGGCGAAGGCCACGGTGACGCTCAACTACCCGGGCTACAGCGGCGTCGTATCGGCGTCGAAGGACATCACGGACGTGGTCGTCCCGGCTGGCGGTTCGAAGACCGTATCCTCGCCGACGTTCGCGCCGTCCGACCTCAAGTTCGCCGGGAACTGGCACAGCAACCTGAGGCAGGGCGACCGCTACTGGTTCGACATCAAGGTCGACCCGGCGGACGTGACGACCACGACCGGCGACAAGGTCACGCTCACGACGGCCCCGTCGCACGACGGCAAGGCCGACACGGCCGAACAGTTCCAGATCGTCCCGCCGGAAAGCGCCTACTCGACGAAGGCGGCGGATACGTTCTCCCGGCCGGGCGGCACGGCGACCGTGCATGACGACATCACCCTGTCGTTCGAGGAGGTGCCGACGCTGAGGGTGACGAGCACGCTCAACTGGGCGGCCGATGCCAGCGCCACGAAGGCCGACGCCACGCAGTCGAAGTCCGCCACGCTGAAGGCGAAGGCCACGTCGGCCGGCCCGTCGTTCACCCCGTCGGACTTCGGCTGGAAGACGTGGAGGGCCGGCAGGTACTGGTACGACCTCGTCATCCCGGCCCAGACCGGATGCCCTGAAGGAACGCAGCTACCTGGTTTGCAGAGCTCTCAGGCCGCCGAGCGTTGGACCGTCAACGAGACCTTCTCCCTCGACCTCGCCAAGCTCGCCTACATCGGCCAGCCGGGCCAGGGCCGCTGGTCCAACGAGCCCGTCAAGGGCGCGGTGTTCACATTGTCCGAGAAGACCGCTGGCTCCGCCATCAGGACGTTCACCACCGACGCGAACGGCGCCGTCCATCTGCTCGACGGCACCATCGGCGCGACCGACGAACGCTGGTTCGTCCTGATGGAGGTGAGGACCCCGACCTCCTATGAGGAGCCCGGCTCCGGCACGTACTGGACGATCCACGTCAAGGGCGGCGTCGACAAGGCCACCGTCACGGTCACCGGCTCAAACGCCGAGGCCAAGGCCCTGATCAAGGGCCAGGACGGCTCGACCGTCACGGTCGGCAACCGGCTCGTCCCGGGCGCCATGATGCCGCTGACCGGCGGACGGTTCGACGTCGCGCGAGCCGCCGCGCTGGCCGGCATGGTCACGCTCGGCCTGCTCATCGCCGGCTGCTGGAACCTGCGCCGCAGGGACACGCATCCGGCCGGCAGGGACTGACGCCATAGACCGGGAACGGGGAACGCCCCCGGAGCCATTGGATTGGCTCCGGGGGCGTTCCCCGTTCTTCAGGGGACCTCAGTCCCCGACGCCGTACCAGCCGATGCCCTCGCCACGCCAGCCGACGGCGAGCAGATGGCCGTTCTCCGACTCGCTGGCCGTGTAGTTGTGCGTGCCCGTGCGCGCGTGCGGATTGTACTGCCGGTACAGCGGCACGCCCTTCGCGTCGTCGGAGTACCAGCCGACGCCCTCGTACGTCCAGCCCACGGAGACCAGATGGTCGCGCTCCGACGCGCTGGTCGTGTAATGGTGGTCGCCGCCGCGCACATGCCCGTTGTACAGACGGTACACCGGCGTGGACGACTTGGCGGGCGCCTTCCAGCCGACGCCCTCGTAACGCCAGCCAAGACCGGTCAGATGGTCGCGCTCCGTAGTGTCGGCCGTGTAGAAATGCTCGCCCGTGTACGGATTGTACAGGCGGTGCATCGCCGCCGTCCGGACAACGGGCGCGGCCTTCCAGTGCGCGGTCAGCGTCATGTCCGCCGTCACCGGCGTGGAGAAATCATACTTGGAGCCGCCCTTGTACCAGCCGTCGAACGAATAGCCGGAACGGGTCGGGTCGGCGGGCCTCGACGCCTTCGCGCCTTCCCTGACCTTCTGGGAGGCGACTTTGGAGCCGCCCGCCGTGTCGAACGACACCGTGAACGTCTTCGGGGCCACTGCGGTCCAGTGCGCGTACAGGTTCAGGTCGGCGGTCACCGGCGTGGAGAAGTCGTACTTGGAGCCGCCCGACTTGGTCGTGTACCAGCCGTCGAACACGTAGCCGGAACGGGTCGGAGCCTTCGGCTCGGAGATGGCCTGCCCCGCGCGCACGGAGCGCTCCGAGACCATCTGCCCGTTGCCCGGATCGAACGACACCGTGAAGATCTTCGCCGACGGGTCGGCCCTCCAATGCGCGGCCAGCGTCAGGTCCGCCGACACGGGCGTGGAGAAGTCGTACTTGGTGTCGCCTTGGTACCAGCCGCCGAACAGGTAGCCCGCCCTCGTCGGGTCGGTCGGTTTGGAGACCGTGCCCCCGCGCCTGACCGTCTGGGCCTTCACGTCCGAACCGCCGCCCGTGTCGAACGACACCGTGAACATGACGTTGTTCCACGCGTCGGCCGCGGCCTTCGCCCGATCGTAGGCCGTCTTGGCATTATCCGCGGCCTTCGCGACATTGTCGTAGTCGGACACCGCCTTGTCGAGCGGGGCCTTGTAGGCGTTCACGTCGGCCTCGTAGTCGTCGACCGACATGACACGGCCTTGATGCAGGCTGTCGCCTGTGTAGCCCAACCAAACAGGGTCAAGCCATTCGCTGTCCGAGGAGAACTCCTGGTAGCTGCTCTCCGCGCTCCCCGTGACGACGTAGTCCGGGTTCACGATGTTCACGTAGTGCCCGACGTCATAGCCGCGCACGCCCTGGTCGTACAGGGCTTTCTCCTTGTCGAAGCAGGCCTTGCCGCAGGCGATGTTCTCGCCGATGTTGAAGTCGCGCCAGTGCAGCGGTCCGTCGTCGGGATTGGCGATGAAATGGTCCCAATGCGCCTGCGCGACTGCCATCAGCGAATCCGACACCTTCAATGCGGGCAGTCCCTCGCCCTCGCGCAGGCCGTTGACCTCGCGGAGCATGGAGAACGAGCCGGCCATGCTGTCCAGTCTCGTCGCCGTGCCCGTCTTGTCCCGGCCGATTTCCGCCGCGTACTTCGTGACCGTCGGATCCGTCAGTATCCTGACCGCATCGTCCGCGCCGCGCGCGCGGAAGTAGCCTATCGTGCCCTCGTCCAGCGTGGCCTGCGCCTTGTCGCGCGCGGGCTTCAACGCGTCGCGGTTCGACACCGCCTTGTCGTACGCGGACTTCGCGGCCGGCACCGCCGCGTTCGGGTCGTCCGCCCCATCCGCCTGCGCGGCCGGCGCGACCACGCAGGCCGTCAACGTCGCCACGGCGGCCAGCGCCGCCACCCATCTTCCTCTAGTCATATCGGCTCCTTTCACTCCCGTCCGGGGTGACCCCGGAACGGTCCGTTTCCTTCATTGTAGACGCCTGGCCCATGCGTCCCGGCAGTGGCATGCGACGCATGGGCCAGGGCCCCGTATAGCCATGCTCGCGACGGAAACCTGGAACACGCATCGATCCGTTTTTGCGGAACATGTGCGTAAAACGGACAGACAAAAGTGGACGCCCGTGTTCTGTTGTTTAATGAATATGAGGAGGTATGGGGCTATGTCAGAGCTGGTATGGGAGAATGCGAGGGAACACGCGGCCGACGTCCTCTCGCATCACTGGGACGGAGTCACCCTCCCCGTGCCCATCGCCAAGATAAGCGGGGAAGTGGGCGTGACCCCACTCAAGGCATCGCTGCCCAACGGATTGTCCGGAATGATCATCGGAAGGCCGAATGAGCCGGCGCGCTCGTATGCGGAGGCATCCGAGCCTGAAACGCGGCGCAGATTCACTCTCGCGCATGAGCTCGGACACTACGTCGAACGCGTGGCCGTCTCCAACGACGATGACTTCTCCTTCATCGAAAGAAGACACCCGGGAAAATACAATCTTCATGAATTCTACGCGGACGAATTCGCAGGGGCATTGCTCATGCCGGAACAACAGTTCATGCGGATGATCCATAATGGCGACAGCCTCATCGACATAGCCGCCCGTTTCGGTGTATCGCTTGACGCGGCACGCAAACGGAAGGAACGGCTGGATAGGAATCCGCCGAAGGGGACGTGCGATGACTGATTCCGACGATTTCCTGAACGCCGGAATCGACAGTCTCGGTGGCGCGGACGCCGACAGTGACCCCTCGATCGGCGCCACCCCCGAGCAAATCGACCAACTTGAATCGGAGACCCGGAACGTCTCCCCCGAGACTCCCCTCGAGGATATGAGCGGAAATGATTCCGCCATTGGGAAAAACTCTTCGGACACGACGGCCGCGAAATCCCTGACCGGATGGCATCCGTTCATGCGGTTCCTGTTCAGGGTGGCCGATATGAAATACGCTTATGTGACACCGAGGGAGAAACGGGCGTACCTGTTCATCAGCAGGCACAAGAAGACCTTCTGGGCATGTTTCTGGGGGGATTGGCTCATCGTGCTTTCAGGAGGCGTGGGCGTCATCGCGGCAATCGTCTTCGCGGCGCTGCGCACGGTCGGTATCGTCTCCTGATCGCGATTAAGCCCCTGCGCCCGTCCGCATCACATCACATCCGCGCCTTCCCCGCCTGCCCCAAGAAACCGCGACGCATAACGGACGAACATGGACATCCTACGAACCCGCCTCGTCGCTTGGGCCCTGGACCGGGCCCAAGGGGACGGACGATACACCATTCCATATCTTGTGGCCGACCCCGATGACCGGTATGGCTACCGGCACAGGCCACTGGCGGACCGCGCCGAGGTCTATAGGCATTCCGGCATCGACCTGCAGGACGCGACCCGGCTACCACAGGATCCCGCCCGTGCGATGGGTTGCCTCGTCCGTTTCCGGGAACGCCGGTACGCCGGGATCAACCCCGCGCCCGGCGATCTATGGCGGCTGGCATCCATCGCATCGGGATACGGCGACCCGACCGGACGGACGAGGCCGGAGGCCCTGCCCGAAGCGGATGCCTCGGAATGGCGGCCGGTCATCGACTGGCTTCGAATGCCGTCGCGGCTTCATGGCCCGGCCGCCTACGACCCACGCAAGCGGGCCTAGATGGAAGGAGGAAGCGCGCTGAGGGTCGTTTCGACCGCCTTCGAGGCGAGGAAGTCCGTGGTGGAGCCGCCAAACTCCGCCATCGCGGATTTGGGCAGCAGAATCTCCTCCTGCATCCGGCGGCCATGGGCGGCGAGCAACCGCTCGCGCTCTAGACCAGGATTTCCCAGATCATATTTCTCCAGCCATGCAATCGGGCCCTCGACCGAATCGAAGTAGGAATCGTAGTCCTTTCGTTTTCGGGAGCTGGACAATAGGGCCGACATCATGTCCCTGACCAGTTGTTCGCAGAAAAGGTCCTTGACGGCAAGGGCGTTCCTGAGGATTCCGGACGGAATGCCCTGATCGGCGGAGAAAGCGTCCACCTCGTCTTCGAACCATTCCTTTCGACATCCGGCATACGCCGTGCCTTGAGGATTGCGATAACCCTGGACGTCGTCATGATGGCCGTTGCGCCCATCGCCGACAATGTGGACCACCACACCCGACTTGCCCAGTACGACGATTTCCTTGCTCCTTATGGTGATATAGGCGTCTTCATCGATTTCCATGTATTCGCCCTGCGTTTCGAATCTGCTCCATCCATGCGACTTCGGGAAAAAGCCCGACAGGTTCGGATCCGTTATCACGTTCGGGAATCTTGACTGAAAAACCTCGATGACATAGCCCATGGCCCCATTCTCCGTCTGCCGGATGGTCCCGTCAAGCCCGTCACATAGCTTCCCCGGAAGCGAACCTTGTCCATGGTGCGGTGCACCAACGGCGGCCGCGACGCATAGCCACGCGACGGCGGCCCGATGGACCCGGCTTTTTCATTCCTTTCATTCCCCGGGTCCATCGGGCCGCCGCTTTATCCCACCCCGGACGACGCCGCCCGCGACGCATAGCCATCGGCATGACAGATTCGAAGGAACCATCCGAAACCGGAACCACCGCGTCCGAAACGGACGACGCCAAGAAGAAGCCCTACGTCCCCATCACCGACCGTCCCCTGCTGGGCGTGCCCGAGGCCGAGGCCCTTACCGGGGTGCCGGCCAAGATCATCCGCGCCCAGGTACGCAACGGCCTGCTGAAGGCGCGCATGGCGGGCAGCACGACCATGCGCATCCGCCGCGCCGACCTGGACGCCTGGCTCGACGCGCTGCCCGCCTGGCACGCATAAGGAAACCCCACTTGCGTCCGATTGTGGACGAAGTGGGGTTCTTCAGAACACCATAGGTGCAGCATAGGTGCAGTGGGCTATTCTGGATACCGCGAAAGCCCTACTGCCGGCTATGTTCCGCCCTATGCGGCCGTCAGATGTGGAAGTACAGCTCGTACTCCAGCGGGGTCGGGGCCAGACGAGCCTGGTCAATCTCGCCACGCTTGATGCTGATCCAGGTGTCAATCAGGTCGTCGGTGAAGACGTCGCCTGCGGTGAGGAAGTCGTGATCTTCCTCAAGTGCGTCCATGGCCTCAGCCAGGGAGCTCGGAACCTGCTTGATGCCAGCATGCTCTTCCGGCGGCAGTTCGTACAGATCCTTGTCGACCGGTGCCGGAGGCTCGATGTGGTTCAGGATGCCGTCCAAGCCTGCCATCAGCTGTGCGGAGAAGGCGAGGAACGGGTTGCAGGAGGGATCCGGAGCGCGGAACTCGATACGCTTCGCAGCCGGGGAGGTGCCGGCCAGCGGAATACGGATGGCGGCGGAACGGTTACGAGCGGAGTACACCAGGTTGACCGGAGCCTCGAAGCCCGGGACCAGACGGTGGTAAGAGTTCAGGGACGGGTTGGTGAAGGCAAGCACGGAGGAGGAGTGCTTGATCAGGCCGCCGATGTACCAGCGGGCGAGGTCGGACAGACCACCGTAGTTCTTCTCATCGTAGAACAGCGGCTTGCCGTCCTTCCACAGGGACTGGTGGCAGTGCATACCAGTGCCGTTGTCGCCTGCGATCGGCTTCGGCATGAAGGTGGCGGCCTTGCCGGCGAGAGCTGCGGTCTCGTGGACGACGTACTTGTACTTCATCAAATCATCGCCTGCGTGCTGCAGGGAGTTGAAGCGGTAGTTGATCTCCTGCTGGCCAGCGCCTGCCACCTCGTGGTGGGAACGCTCGAGAATCAGGCCGACCTTCTGCAGGTTGGCGACCATGTCGTCGCGCAGATCCTGGGTGTGGTCAATCGGCGGAACCGGGAAGTAGCCCTTCTTGACGCGGTTCTTGAACGCGATGTTCGGAGTGCCATCGTCCTCGGTGTCGATACCGGAGTTCCACGGAGCCTCGATGGAGTCCACCTCGTAGAAGGAGCGCTGCATGCTGTTCTCGAAACGTACCTTGTCGAAGATGAAGAACTCGGCTTCCGGAGCGAAGGAAGCGGTATCGGCGATGCCGGTGGACTTCAGGTAAGCCTCGGCCTTGCCGGCAACCTGACGCGGGTCGCGGGAGTACGGCTCGTCGGTCAGCGGGTCGACGATGGAGAATGCCACGTCGAGGGTCTTGTGCTTGCGGAACGGATCGATGAATGCGGTGGAAACGTCCGGCACAAGCTTCATATCGGACTCGTTGATGGCCTGGAAGCCTTCCACGGAAGAACCATCGAACGGCATGCCGTCGGTGAAGGCGTCCTTCAGAAATTCGCTTGCCGGCACGGTGAAGTGCTGCTGAACACCGATCAGATCGGTGAAGCGAACGGAGACATACTCAATGCCTTCCTTGTTGATAAGGGCCTCAGCATCAGCCTTGGTTTCAAGTGCAGTCACGGGACCGCTCCTTTCGAATAAGTTACTTACAGGCTATTAGTCTATGGTCGCGCGTTTCGCTCACTCGCCACTTGGGTTACGAGAATGTTTCGTAATGACATATTCGAAGTGCGATTTCGCGAAAAATGGGGATTCAAGTGTTACGAACGGTCGCGTCACGCCCTTCAGCGGCGTGTCAATTAATGGACACGTATGGCTTCGAATATAGGAAAAGCTCCAATCGCACGACGCGATTGGAGCTTTTTCAACGGAATAATGCGATTCCACCGTCAGCGGCCGCGCATGGCGCGACGGCTGACGCGCTGCGGATGCATCGGGTCGACGCCCTTCGGCACGCTCATGCCGTTCTTCAGCTGCAGGGTACGCAGGCGCTCGTTGAGCACCGTGAGCTCGGTCTTGGTGAGCACGAAACGAGTCCTCGGATGGATGGCGGCCATCAGCTTGTTCTTGTGATGGGTCGGCTGGTAGCTCTTGAACTTGAGCAGCGTCTTGCGCACGTCCTTGAGGCGGGTCTGGTTTGCGCCGGTGCCGACGTACATACGGTAGACCGGGATTTCGGAGCCGGCGGTCACGCCCTTGATGCGCTGCTCCTGACGATCCATGGCTCGCTTGACGCGATTGTAATCGCCTTCGCCCAGCAGATAGATGCCGTTGTAACCGGTACCGCGCCAGATGGCGTCCTTGGTCTTCGGGTCAATCCACACCGGTTCCTGGGGGAAGTTGAAGCCGGCCTTGCTGATGTTGCCGAGCACGCTTACTGCGGCACCGGGACGACCTTCGATCTTGGCGTAGCCGACCTTGTCGGCACGCTTGGTGAGCATCATGGTGGCGAACAGCACGCCCAGCATGACGGCAAGAATCATGAACAGGATCCAGCTGAACACATGCCACTTGAATATGACGCCCAGTACGACGAACACGACAATCGGTGCCACGAACACGCCACCGCACAGCCACGGAAGCGCCTTATCCTCAGCTTGGGTGTATTTGAAGATCTGGATGATCTGGCTGATGGTGCCTTGCTTCTTCTGCTTCTTTTTCTCTGCTTTATCTGCCATCGACTTCCTCGCTTGACGGTTCGGTTACACACACTGGGACGATAGTTTATCAGGAACCATGCCATTTATGGTGCGACTGCGCTATTCTACTCCGCCTATCTCGTATGCAGCGGGCGTCCGTCCGCTTTCAGCAACGCCTCACCGAGCGTCTCGCTGAACGTGGGATGCGGGTGGATGAGCCGTGCCGCATCGGCAAGCGGGACACGGTTGCCGACCAACTGTTCGGCTTCCGCTATCAAATCACTGGCTATTGGGCTGACGATGTGCACGCCCAACACCACCTGCATATCAGGATTGTTCGCAAACGCACCGCTGACGACGGTCATCGATCCGCCTTCCCCGCTCATCAGCATGCGCGCGTTGGACAGCATCGGGTATGCCGTCTCCTTCGGCTCGACCACGTCTTCGCGCGCTTTTGCCTGGTCGAGCGTCAATCCGACGCTTGCTGCTTCGGGGAAAGAGAACACCACCTGTGGCACGGTGTCGTCAAGCACGGGTTTTGGATCGGCTCCGGCGATTTTCTCAGCGATGGTGATGCCTTGTTCAAAGGCGCGGTGGGCCAGCGCATGACCTGGAGTGATGTCTCCCAGCGCCCACACGCCATCAAGGTTCGTCCGTCCGTATCCGTCGACGGTCACGTATCCTCGTTCGTCGAGCTTCAGGCCGCTGGAGCGGAACCAGTCGGCGTCGGTATTGGGCACACGTCCGATGGCGGCAAGCACCACTTCGCCGTAAGCGGTGCGGTCCTCATCGGAATCGCCCTGCCGATAGTGCACAGTGGCCCCTAGGTTCGCGCCAGTGTCGACACGGTCCACCGCGGTGCGTGCGATCACGTTCACTCCCCTGCGTTTCAGCTCACGTGTCAGCGTCATCGAAGCACGGCGTTCCCATGTGGACAGCACGCGGTCCTTACGAATCAGCAGTGTCACTTCGCAACCGGCGGCATTCCACAGCGACGCGAATTCCAATGCCACCGCACCCGCACCGATAATCACCGCGCTGGAGGGCAAGGTATTCAGCTCCAACGCCTGGGTGGAATCGATCAGCGCGCCGGCGAACGGATTTCCAGGCAACGCAAGCGGACGCGATCCGGTTGCCAACACGACGTCGTCGGCATCGATCGCAAGTTCCGTTTCAACCGGTTCGAACACGCCGGCTTCCACGGACCGCGATACCTGCGTCTCCCCCTCAGCCGGCGTGACACGTACTGTATGCGCGTTCTGCAATGCCGCGCAACCGCGGAATACGGTGACGCCGCGATGCGCCAGCAGGCCCGTCAGCCCTTTCGTCATCGTTTCCACGGTGGAGACGCGGAAATCACGTAATCTGCCGAAATCGATGCTCTGCAGCGTGGCGTTGATGCCCATGCGTTCGGCGTTATGGATGGTTTCGACGCTATGCACGGCGGTCAACAATGCCTTCGATGGGATGCATCCGCGGTTGAGGCATGTGCCACCGAGCGTACCGTCACGTTCGATCAACGCCACCGATTTGCCGAGTTCCGCGGCACGCAGTGCCGTAGAGTAACCGCCGGGGCCGGCTCCGATGATAGCGATGTCGAAATGCTGTTGAACCATATTGAATCCCAATTCGTTCCTCATTGATTCGTTTGCACGCACGTGAAGTGAGCTTTTGTTCGATGCGAGCAATCGTTTTCCATGGTAATGGAAAAGCCGTCAGTTGTTCGCTGACGGCTTGAAAAATCACCGGCGGTTCTCGATACCGATCACTCCGGCCAGTGTCCACGCTTCGGGTAACGAGGCTTCGGAAGCCTCCAACGGCGAATCTGGATGGCACGGCTCCACGCATAGGAGCCGGAACGCATGCCCTTGGCCACGGACTGCTCACCGAATTTCTCGATGAGCTTCTTCTTGAGCTTGTGCCACATGACCGCCACGTCGATAATCACGGCGAACAAGTAGACATACATGATCAGCATGAGCGGCAACGCCAATGCAGGCCACTTGTAGGTGACGACCATGGATCCGATCAGGATTATGAACGCGACCGGGATGAAGAACTCGCCCAGATTGAAGCGGGCATCGACGTAGTCACGGATGTAGATGCGCCACGGCAGACGTTCCGACTTCGGCATGTGGTTGATGTCGCCACTTTGCATGGCATCGTATTCGGCGTTCTCACGTTCGCGGATGCGGGCCTTGGCCGCCTTACGGCTGGCGTCGCGATCCTTGGGGACCAGCGGACGGAGATTCTGCGCCTGGGCGTCCTTGCGCTTCGGGGTCGGACGGCCCTTGCCGGAGGTCGGCTGTGCAGCCTTGCTCTCGACGTTCTCCTGCGCCGGTTCTTCCTTCTTGGTAAACAAACTCATGCCTATAGAGCGTAAGGTGACGTATCGACGCTCGATGCCGCCCGCGGTGCCGTCTGCGTTGCGGTTCAAGCTGCGATTCAAGCTGCGGTCGGACGGTCTGCAAAGAACGGATACAATGGACATTCGTCACACGATATTCAATCCGCGTAATATACACGCATATATAGGGAGCATCAAGGATTATGACAGCTTTAGGAGCCGAAGAGATCCGCACGCGCGTCGAATCTGATTTCAGCCGCATCGTCGACGTGTTGAACCAGAAGATCGCCTTGCAGTCGATTTCCGCGAAAGGCATCACCGCCGATCATATGAAGCGTTCCGCGCAATTCGTGGCGGACCTGCTGCGCGAGGTCGGCGTCGATACGAAGGTGGTGCAGTCGCACAACCCCGACGGCACGCCGGGCGCTTGGGAGGTCATCGGTTCCAAAAACGTCAGCGAGGATGCGCCGACGGTGCTGCTGTACGCGCACCATGACGTGCAGCCGGTGCCGGATCCGAGCGTATGGAACACCGACCCGTTCGTCGGCACTGAAATCGACACGCGTCTGTACGGCCGCGGAGCCGCGGACGACGGCGGTGGAATCGCCATTCATTCCGGTGCGCTGAAAGCGCTTGGAGACGATCTGAAGGTGAACATCAAGGTGTTCATCGAAGGCGAGGAGGAGATGGGTTCTCCGAGCTTCATTCCGTTCATCGAAGAGCACCGGGACGAGTTCGCTTCCGATGTGATCATTGTGGCCGATTCGGGCAACTGGTCCGCTGAGATTCCGTCGCTGACCACGTCGCTGCGTGGCAACACCGATATTGATGTGCATGTCAAGGCGTTGGAACATCCGGTGCATTCCGGCCAGTATGGCGGCCCGATTCTTGACGCGAACACGCTGGCTGCGATGTTGATTTCCTCCATGTACGACGCCAATGGCGATTTGGCCGTGCCGGGCGTTGCGTCCGAGGAACCGGTTGGCGGCCTGCAGCGTGATATGGACGAGGCGACTGTGCGCGCCGACGCGGGCATCGTCGAATCGTATCGTCTTGCCGGCACCGGTTCGCTCGCCGCGCGTCTGTGGACGAAGCCCAGCGTCACCGTCATCGGGTTCGACGCGCATCCGGTGGAAGGATCCTTCAACGTCATCTCTCCTGAAACCACGTTCCGTCTGAGCTTGCGCACCGCGCCGAACCAGCGCCCGGAAGAGGCCCAGGAGGCGTTGGCCAAGTTCATGGTGGAGCATGCGCCGTTCGGTGCCGAAGTGTGGGTCGACAAGCTCGACAACGGCATGGGCTGGGCCATGGATCCGAACGCTGAGGCCACCAAGGACGCCATGGACGCCATGGAGGAAGCGTTCGGTGTGGCTCCGGTCAACAAGGGCGAGGGTGGTTCCATCCCGTTCATTCCGGAATTGCAGCGCATCTTCCCGAAGGCGCAGGTGCTGGTCACCGGTCCGGAGGATCCGAAGGCCAACGCGCATAGCCCGAACGAGTCCATCAGCCTGCCGGCGTTGAAGAACAACGTCATCACCGAAGCGTTGCTGCTGGATAAGCTCGCCAAGTAAGAAGCCGTGTAAGGCTTGCCGAAATAGGATAAAGCTCTCTGTCATACGATTCCGATTGGAACGTATGACAGAGAGCTTTATCATTTAGCTGCCGATTGCGGAATCATCATCCATTAGTTGGACACGTTGCTGAATGCCCAATGCCAGTAGCCGGTGTAGTATGCGGTGGCCAACGCGATTGCCGGCACCGCGATGCAGATGGCGTAGAACAGCCAGTCGACCGCATGCAGTTTCGATTCGCGCGCTTGGCTTCGTGGCGCGTCGGATCCGAATCCGCGCGCTTCCATGGCAGTGGCGAGTTTCGTTCCACGTCGGATGGATACGACGAGCAGGCTGAATGCTTGCGAGAAGACGCGTTTGATGGTGCTGCCGTCGCCGAGGCCACGCGAGCGGCGTGACTGGCCGAGTGCACGCCAATCGTCCTGCAGCAGCGTGAACATGCGCATGCCGGCAAGGCCGCCGTATACGAAACGTTGCGGCAGGCGCAGAATCTGCACGAGTCCGTCGGCCAGATCGGTCGGGTCGAGTCCCAAAGCCAGAATCACACCCGGCACGGCGATTGCGGCGACACGTAGGAATGTGGCCAACGCCAGATAGAGCGATCCTTGGGAGATGACGATGATGCCGCCCAGATTGGCCAGCACCGTGCCGGATGTCTTGCCGTACAACGCCACGGAAACGAAGCTGCCTGTGGCCGCTATCCATACCGGCCATGTCTTGCGCAAGACCGTCCAGGGAGCCACTCCGCCGATCCATAACAATAGCATTTCCAAACCAAACGCCACGGATGCCGAAACGACATCGAGGGTGAAGAACATCGGAATGCA